>Ga0209986_10001662_pt1 | contig 21135 bp, 19 predicted proteins | sample BlataG_FD_183168 | JGI IMG/M metagenome (GOLD analysis project Ga0209986, IMG submission 183168) | Deep subsurface microbial communities from Black Sea to uncover new lineages of life (NeLLi) - Black_00105 metaG (SPAdes) (version 2) | ecosystem: Environmental > Aquatic > Marine > Oceanic >... | reverse complement strand
TGCAAATCCTCAATGGATTCCCAAAGCAAACCGCGCTGAGTATGGATGTTATGCAGAATCTCTTCCATCAACTATAAAAGTAAGGTTTACCCGGGATACGACTTCATCACCTCCGACCGCGCTACAAACAGCTCTACAGCATCTGTATCGGTGTTGGTCAGGGTGAAGACTCCGTAGTGACCGAGAAGCCCGTTGGATTCTGCCTGCTGGTTTTTGATGCCAAGCCAGAGGTCAGTGTTGCCGCCGGGTGTGCCGCTACCGTCGTGAGTGACGCGGTTGATGCCAGCAGGTAAATCGACCTCGATGTTAGTCACCTCACCCGCAAACGTAATCGCAGTAAAGGGAGACGGAGAGAAGTAGAAATTGTCGCCGACACTCAAGATGCTTCCGATACTTGTGGTCAGAGGGAAGTTGACTACGTTGCCCACGACCGTCTGGCTCTTGCCGATGCCATTGAGTGAGCGCAGGGCGTAATCGTCGGGCTCAGCAGGGTTGTTGTTCACCGTACGCACAAACGCGAACCAGTCGCCTTCCTTCCTTTCGAACATATCTGCGTTGATGAACCGCCCGTCCTGCTGGTCGCTGTTCATTGCCGCCGCCCAAGTGGCGTTGCTCTCATACTGCAACGTCTTGAAAATCTTATTGACGATAGGCTCGTCGTTGAAGACGCTGGTTAAAACACTGTCGCCCTGAATATCGTAGAAGTTGTTGCGCACCTCATTGGTGTTGTGCCGCCAGATATTGCCACCGTTGAAAGTGTACAGGTACTGGTTCATACCTGTAATCCACTCCGGGTAGTAGGTGTAGAACGAAGGCCACCCCTCCGCGGGCGGGCTGTATGTCAGGGTGTAGTTAGGCATTATGGACAGGCTACGATGTTAGTGATGATGCCATCTGCCATTGTGCATATAGAACCAGTAGCTCCAATGTCAAACAGGTAGTCGCCGTCCTCCAGCACCGTCTCCCCGTTAGGGTCCGTGAAGACCCAGTCGTATAGAGCGGGGTTGCCGGGGGTGCCGTTGACGGGAGCGTTGTAGAACACCCTATCAAAAGCGTCGCCACAGATGGTGTTGATTTTGCCCGCTTGGAATGAGGTGAGCTTAACAGGGCACGCCACAGAGATGCTGGCGGCGGAAGCGCAGGAGCTAGGCACAGGCATCTGGATGAGGAGATTGCCTGTTACATTAACAAGCTTGGGCACCACCATAACGCAGTCTCCGGGCGCTCCAGCCGTAGTGAAGCTCGCATCGTTAGGCGCTACGAACACATTGGTCTGAAGGCCCGTAGCGTAGTACGAGGTGTCATACCAGTTGTAATCCGGAACGCCAGCATACGGAGACCCCGAGACCAAACCTATAGAGCACGCATCGGTACTGTCGCCAAGGTATGTGGCCCGAACGGGGCTGGCAGCGGTGTGGTATCCATCTACAGGCGAGCTGAGCTCGTTGTATGTGTTGCCCTGATACGTGGTGAGGATACCGTGGGGGCTGCTACGCGGGGTGTACGTGATGAGTACGGCGCCCGTACTGGTACCGAGGTTGACCTCCAAGGTGTAGAACCCCGGACCAGACATATCATTGATGATGGACACAGGGCATGAGGCCACGCAACTGGGACATGTGGTTAGCGGACCTAGCTCTCCACTGGCGTTGATGACCTCACGGTATAGCCCCCCTGAGCCGTAGTACCCTAGCGGTGCCGGGGTCGTCAGTGCCGCATCGAGATACACGTACGTTGAGCTTGCCAGCGTAGGTCCGTTCAGGTAGTAGTTTCCAATAACTCCCATATCAGCAATCGCATTCGTTGATGGTGATGAGCACGTAGGCCGCGTCGCCCGCAGTAATGACCGGGTATGTGCTCGAGCATACCGTCGTTCCCTGCTTGCTGCCCAGAGTAAAGTACTCGGTAGTAGCGGTATCGCAATCCGTATACGAGAACGTCACGTTGGGGTTGTTGTCGTTATAGACCTCGTATTCAACACAGTTGGCAGGGTCGCATACACAAGCGCAGCACGCCCCAATCTTAGTGAAGTCGAAACACAGCTCGGTAGGCAACTGCAACGAGTAGTCCCAGATGAGATACAGGTATGGACCCGTACCCGCACCGCTCATAGCGAAGTCGGCGGAGAACAGGTTGGGACCGCCCGCAGGGACGAGGCCACCCACAGGGATGGACCCGTACCCGCACCGCTCATAGCGAAGTCGGCGGAGAACAGGTTGGGACCGCCCGCAGGGACGAGGCCACCCACAGGGAGGGCCACACCCAAGAGGTTGGAGATGTCGGCAGGGTTAGCGGTATAGTTGGTTGCGGTGCGCAGGTAGTAGAACCTATCGGTGGGCTTGAGGATGTAGTCATCAAGCTGCGTACGGTGCGAAATCATAGTCACCGTAGCTGTATCCGAAGGGATAACGCCCGCGCCCTGCGGCCCCGATATCTCTTGGTACTGCGACACCAAGGGGACATTGAGGCCCGACAAGAACTTGACCTGCTCCACGTGGAGGGGAGAGATGAAGTTGCCATCCTCCCAGCGGTAGTTGTTGTGTACCGTCTTGCCTGCGTCAGCTTGGTTGGTGACGGTGATGAGCCTAATGATAATAACGTCTGCATCGGGACACTCGACAGTGACCTGCAACGTAAACTTCCCCGTACCGAAGTAGTTGATGTTGATGTCCGCGAAGTCAATCAACACGTTATCCTTGTCAATAAGGAACGAGCCGGTGCTACCCTGACCGATGAGGCCGGAGTTGGTGGCTACGCCATTGTACAGGGCGTTGATTTGGGCTTGGTCGCCGGGCTCGGCTTCGATGACGGAGTACACCACCGATACGCTACCCACGGTTTGACCGAGGTCGACCTCGTAGTTCTCGCCCGCAGCGGTGAGCAGGAACGTCTGCGTTACGCCACACTCGATGCGCGACTCGATGCCGGGCAACGGGTTCTCGTTATTGGCGAGCACATACTCGTCCATATACGGGTCGTAGCCCCCGAGCTTCTGCGTGTTGAAGTCGGCAATAAACATATCGCGGAACCAGCTCCGCATACCGTTCTCACTGATGACCTCGAGCTCCTCCTTCTGCCCATCGCCGTACAGGTGTATGACGGCACCGCGCTTGGCGTCGGTAAAGAACTTGTGTGGTCCCCACTCCGCAAAGCTTTCGGGGTTGTTGCTGATACCGTAATCTTCTACGCGAGCCACCTGCGTACCCAACACCTCGGGCACAGATGCAATCAGGCTCTCGCCAGTGGTGTCTGTAAGGAGGTTCTTCTCCGCCAAGACGTAGCTAATCTTATCCTCCTGCAACGTGAGGATATCGGTACGCCGAGCGAAGAGCTTCTCTACAGGCCCATAGCTGTCCTCCAGTGGCTTGAAGTTGAGCAGGCCAAGGTTGAACTCGTTGAGCTTGTTGAGGTTCGTCTCGTCGTTGTATACGCCGCTGTACGTAAGGTCTGCGAAGCGCCGTATCTCCTTGTAGTCTTGGTCGCTAACGGTAGTAACGCGGTTGCCAAGGGTGATGGGCTTGCCTACGATAGAGTCACGAATCTTGTAACTCTCCACACCATTGCCGTATGCGATACAGTTGAAGAACGCCGTGTCGATAATAGCGGATTGAAGCGCCGTTTGGTTGCGGAAGTTGCCTTGGTGGAAGCCACCTACGATGCCATACGATACGCTGGACTCATACCACAGGTCGGGCAGGGCGTCCTGCGGCTGCGTCTCAAATACGATAAGGTCGGTAGCGCGGATGATGCGGAAGCGAGCCTTGGCGATAGACCTACGGTTGTTGCTGGCGTCTATGCCCGTGAATCCCGTGCACCTTTCAGTACCGGTGGTTACAAACCGACAATCATTACCAACTAGATACCAAGTTATGCGGTTCTCGCAGAGGCTTCCGTCGAACAGGCCGTAGTTGTTAATCTGGCTTGTGACCTGAGGGAATACGTTGTTGGTAGGTACGCAGGCATCGGGGTCTCCCGCTGTGCCTTCGAAGTTTTCTATGGATTCAATAACTCCATCTTGACCATAGAACCAGTCAACAATGTTGGCATAGTCTGCGTCGACGATGTACGTCTGGTTGAAGTCAAGGTACCGCGACTCACAAGAGTTGTCTCCATCGCCAGTTCCCTTGCGCTCGTACTCTAAGTCGATTACGATTCTACTGCCCGCGGGGATAGCTTCAGTGCCCGCCGCAAACTCTAAACTGAAGTCGTCGATGACAAGCGTTGGGATGGTCAGGCCGCCGCCAATGCCCGGAGTCTCCGTAGTAGCCGTCTGCCATCCTGTGTCGAGGTCGTTTCCAGTCTTGAGCACATTAAAGCCATCGGCCTTAATCTTCATGTACGTACCCGGAAGGGCCGGAAAAGGAGCCGCTTCGTTTACGTCGCCTACGGCATACGAAGCTTTCTCCAAGACGGTAGCATAGACACAAGAAGCGGTGGCACCACCGCAGTCAGCTTTAACGATATACCTGTCTCCCTTCTCAACCTTGGCAGCCTGCTCGCCCTCAAGTAGGAAATAGGTGTATCCGTCACCCGCGTACGTCTCAAACTGATTGCAGTAGATGGTCTCGTAGTTCTCTCGGTCGGGCTTGATGACGAACTTGTATCGGTCCGCCCAATACGGTGGCCTCTCCCAGACAGGGATTTCTACGCGGATGGTGTTGCGGAAGATGGAGTCCCCGCACGGGATATGCACTTGGTTGCTGTTGCTGACCAGAGCGGTGCTAGAACGACCGAACTCGTCCATATACACAATCCCGATTTCATAACTGCGGTTGCTATGCAAGCTCCGCTGCGAGACGACGCTGAAGTACTGTGCCGAAGCCGACCTCACGCTCATACTCTCGAAGCTATTGGTGGCACCGCTGTTGTACTGTGGCATAGGGAACGCCAGAGTAAACGAGTTGGACGAAGAAGCTACGACCTGAATGGGGTCGCCGAGAGCGTCGACGCCGGTGCCGAGTAAGCTCTGCGGGGTAGGGATACCTCCCGTCTGTGAGATGGGAAAGATGGTATTCCAAGCGTTGGTAAAGATGTTCTGGTCCGAGTTGGGGAAGTCGGCAGGGTTGGTCTCAACATTCGCGGTCGTTCCAATGGCCTCCAGAAAACTGGCGCTCGTGACCATTGCTTGGATATTCGTAAAGTCCTCCGTAAGCGTGTACGTAAAGGACAGTGTAGACTCAGGCGTAGTAGACGTAGGGGGGAAGCCACCGCCAAGGGTGAGCCAGCCATTTGGAACCAGACCGTCGTGCTCGACAATCAGATTTATCTGTATGTTGTCGCCAGTAGAGAGGTTGAAGTTGGAGAACGTAAACTCCACGGTGGCGTTAGGCGTAAATGCCACGCCCGGCAAGCCATAGTTGGTGTTGCGAGTAACATTCGTAACGACGGAAGTAACGCCCGCCTGCTCCTTGATGTGCCCGATGAAGTAGTCTAACCGAATCGGGAGACCGTATTGGTCGACTAAGTCGTAGCCCTCAACGTAGTTACCGTATACAAGCCTGTTGCCCATAAGGGTCTGGGCCTTGGCAAATCGAGGGACGTTGTCATACAGTCTCAGAATCTCACTCTCTGGGAGGATGGTGAAAATCTTGCTGTTGTCAAATTCGTATTGGTACTCGGTGTCGTTAGCCAACCCCGCTGCGGACTTGTTAATCTTCTCAATGACGCGGATGATATTGTCATCCATCTCCTTGAACAGGAGGTCGATGCCCACCACGAGAGGGCTACCGCTATTGTACGTTATCGTACATGCGTTGGTCGCATTGACCATACCGTCATTGGTGAACGACTCAGGCGTAAACAAGAAGGGCTGAGCCACGAAAGAAGGGGCCGTAAACTGGCTGGTGGCAGAGTACTCGCCGTTAGCATACCGGTACCGGTACGCGAAGGAGATGAGCCGCTCCTCCATATAGTTGTTGTCGTCGGAGGATTCAAACGGAACTATAGCCGGAGAGTTGTTCGGAGGTGGCTTGAGGACCATCAGGTCTTCGCCCAATAGATACCAATCGACACTGGCGATAGGATTGGGGTAGTTGGTCGTGACGTTGATGCGGCGAGGCTCGTTCTTATTGTCGGTGAAGAAGAGCAGCCCGTCAACCAAGTCTACGCCAGTAATCAAATGCTGGGTATCGAAGTCTAGAGTGGTGTTGAAGCCACCGCCATCGTCAATGCTGACTACGTGGTACGTAATCGCGTTGGACAATACGTTGTACGATACGATTAGGTCGAGCTTACCCGTTAGTCCCGCCGCCGCAAAGTTGGGGTCGTGGACAAACCAGTAGATGGTCTCGTTGGCTCCGTCAGCGTACGCTCCGATACACGTGGCTCCCGCGCTCAAAGCGTCACCCGTAAGGGGATACACCAGTGCCGTGAGCTGCTCGTTACCCTTGCTGTTTTCTACCGCTCCAATCTCGGACTCCTCCGTGGAGCCCATCCGGATATTCTGCGCGTCGATATACTCTCCGTTGGGGACAAGGCGCTCGTCGACGCTCTTGTTCATGCGCCCCTTGATGAAGTTCCGGATGAGGTTTGCCATTACTTAATCCACTTTTGGCGTCCACGCAAGTTCATAAGCAACCGTCCCGGGTGGATATTGCTCATGCGAATCTTAGCGTTGCGCAGTAGGGCGTTCTTCTTTTTCCGCGCTCGGTTTACGATATACTCCTGTACACCCAGCTTGGCGTCAAGGATAGCGTATTGGATGTACGCATAGACATAGTCCTCGAACAGCTTGTTCACGCTAATCTCTGTGTTGTCTCCGTTCTCCATCCCGTCGCTAACGTACTCGAGGATACACAACTCGCCAGCCATGCCACTGCTGAAGTTGATGACGCCGCCCTTCTTGTTAATCTTGAAGGTGGGGTTGGCATTAGCCGTCTCGGTGTTGAGGCCGTAACGAGCCCCGATAGCCCAGTCGAAATACCATGTGCCATCATAGCAGTACCCAAGCTCCCCATCGAGGGGGCTGTTCTCATTGAGGTATATGCTTTGCTTCGTACCACGGATGCGGTCGTAGTCAATGAAAGAATCTTGTGGGCGCAGGATGTTGTTGTTCTCGTCAAAAAGGATGCGACAATCGTTGTCCTGCAAATACGCAGAACTCCAGTTCGTCTGGATGTTCTCCGTTAACGGTCGAAGGATTCCGTCCTTATATAGGGAAATGCGAACCCAGTTGACGTAGTCGTGAGGCAGAACAAAACGCAACGTATCGCATACACTGAGCTCAAGAATCTTAACCTCCTTTAGCGCATCGTAGTTCAGCTCTTGGATAGCACGCTTGGCGTGGAAGAGAATCTTGTACCGCTCCTCGTTATTCACAAGGGAGTGGTTGCCGTTATACATCAACATGAAGTTGTTGACGATGTCTTGCAACGAGACGTACTGATAGCTGCCCCAGTTGGCGTCATCAGTATAGTACTGGTAGTCTGTGATATACGGCATTACTGTTGTTGTTCTTCGGCGTTAGCGAACTGATACACATCGCCTTCGCGGATACTCATGCCAGCCATCTGCAAGATGCGATAAACCAAACGGGGCTCGTCTTCAATGGGTAGCTCGAAATCTTGGTAGTCCGGCTGACTCTGGTCGAATATGGGCTCTCCCGTTGGGAGAAGTATATACGTCCACTTCGGGTCGAAAGGATACCGGATGTACTGAGCCTGCACGTCACCGGGCTGGTTGAACGTAGCCGGGAAGACCGTGATACTATCGCCCTGCAAGGTGTACGCAGGGTACTGTACCGAAGGTGCCGTAAGCAAGCTCGCGTTGAGCATGGTAATCTTACTGTGGCTCACAGGCTCCGCCTCGATGCCACCCGCCAGAACCTTGTTCAACAAGTAGTAGTCGTCACTCGTAGTAGTCAGGCTCGGGGTAAAGAATACGTTCGCCGCATTCTGCGTCAGCGCGTTCGTGACCGAGAAGACGTTGATGGCTTCGCTGATGCCCTTGCTCATATCCGCATACTCCGTACCCGACATGCGGGCGTTCTCTGCGTTGATGGCCTTGTTCAGGTCTGTGAAGTAGGTCTCGAAAATTTCTAGCTGCGCCTGCTTGGCGTACAGGTTGAAGTCCGAGGGGGAGATATATCCGTAATTGTTCTTATTGAGAACCGACAGTACGGTCTGACGGACTGAATTAATCATTCCCTAAAGATAGAAAAGCCGCCCAAAGGCGGCTTTCCTAGAAATTACATACCAAAGGTTATTACCCATTCCAAAACACATCCTCATCAAACTCCACCCAATTGTCAGCGTAGTTACCAGAAATCAACCCGTCAATACGACCACACCATTTGTCGATGCGTTTTTTTGCTTGGTCCAGATTGGCATTGTATGGAGAGATTACATAGGCATCCCACGGCTCCCACCAAGCCGCACCAACATTCCGCAAAGACTTTACGTAAATGTCCATCGTCCAATAAGACAGTCCGTAATAAAACTGGAAGTATCTCTTATCCTTTAAAGGAGCGCGTTGAACTACCCCATCTTGCCCAATCAACACATCATTACCATTTTCGATGTGGAAAGGAATGTCTAGCCTCACAGTGGCATCGTCAATAACTTCTACCACTCTGGGGTCAGGGATAGGAAGAAGAGCGGTGTCATTATTCCACCAGTATTTAACATAGTCTGGAGCCCCTCCCTTAGCAGTAAACCTACAGGGTTCGCTGGTGCTAGACGCAAAAGAAAAAAGATACGCGGCCTCATGGTTTCCAGCTCGATACGCAAACAACCTAACGTCTAATGGCGTTGGGTCGGGACCCGGCAGGCCATCATACGTCCCAAGGCAAAACCCATTCTCATTCAGGCCCCCGAGAGGGCCGTCAAAGGTCACCACTTCCGATGTCACCTCAGTAACAAATGCATGAGGGGCATACCAATCCTCGTTAAACACCAAATCCCCTACCTGAAAGATTGTGGTAAAGTCGATACCTTGACCCCCAGTCAAAGTATTATTCTCAGGGTCCCATGTGTCATCCTCCCAACTAATGTCGTACTCGCTGTCTGGCTCGTAACCAGTATTGTCAGCAGGGAATGTAATGTGTTGCTTCAGCCCTAGATATAAGTCTGTGTTATTCACGATAATACGGGGTTATTGGGTTACGTTTATGTAGAGAGTATCTCCGTTCAACAAAATAGGAGGTTGGGTAGGTGGGTAGTAAACACCCGAGTCACTTTCGAAGGCATTGCTAATCTGCTCTTGCATCCATTGAACAACCTCAGTTCCAACCTGAGGACCTACCAAACTAATCTGAACATATTGAGTAAGACCGTTCGGATATCCATCTCTGAAATAAATCCTAATAGAATCAAGTGCAGTTTGCTCGTTGCCGCCAAGGCTGACGAACAACGTATCGGTAATGTTTAGTAGAAGACACGGCACATAGACGCCATTGGGCCCGCCATCTTCGTATACCAAATGACCGCCCCAATAGTCGAGGCGCAAAAACTTCAATTGTGGATTCATGGTGATTACTTAGGTGGTGCGACGTTGTTGTCGGAGTTCGTAATAGCCTCGATAGGGTAGTCAAAAGGAATTGGCTCTCCGTACATCGGCGCCCCCGGTGCGTTAGCTGCTTGATACATTTTGTTCAACCAGTTACACGTCTCAAGAGCGGATGGCCTAGTTGGGTGGGCATCAGGAATCTTAATAAAAACCACTGATTGACCGCCAGTAGAGGCAAAATCGCCAAAACACCCGACCAAATACTGGGAAGTAAGATTACCTCCGTAGACGCCGCCAAACTGCATCATCCTTGCTGGTACATACACGTTGTATGGCTCTCCACTTAAAGGCGAATCAACACGTATGGTCATAAAGTTCATCATGTGTGTGAAGATACTATTCTGAGATTAAAGTATCTAAAGCGCGAAGGGTGTCTAGACCCTCATCACTAAGAAGGTATGAAGTAGCCAAAGCCACAGGGTCCTCACCGAAAGGAACGGTGAAAAGCTTGCGCTTGTTGGTAGGGCCGTTAAACCATACCTCCGTCTTATTCCGGCGGAAAGACAGAAGCTTATCGTAAAAGAACTTCTGAATCTTGGACTGCAACTTCAAGTCCGGGTCGTTGGCTACGCGCATAAAAGTGTGTGGGTCGCGACGGACATAGACCATCATGTCGCGGCGCAACTCAGAGGTAGTGAGGCGGGAGGGGTCGATGCCCAACAAGATGCGAGAGACGTGCTCTAGAGCCTCGATGCTCATGTTCTTGCACTCGACGAGTGCGTCCACCTCGATGTTCATTTGCTCGACCTCAGCGCCAGCGTCGCGCTCCTCATTGACTTCCTCATACTTGACCCCGTTCATAGGGTGGTAGTGGAGGAACTCTTGGAGTACGGGGTTTGATTTTGGTACGTGCAGAAAGCCATCTTCAAAAACAATCGGCTCTACAATTGCGTTACCGTCCTGCTCGTCCTCGAAGGGGCTCTTTTGGTTACGGGCATAACGAAGGGGACGGTTCTCTCCCTTCTTTTCGTCCCAATACAAGAGGGGTTTGTTGGCGCTCCCACGACCGGGAATCATAAAGGCCAACGGGGCTTTGCCTCGCATGAGGCGATACACTTTATTTTCCATAATAATTTATTTAGGGGTGGATATAGGGGACACCCATTGTGCCCCCCGTATCCGAATCAGAATCAGTCTTGGAACAAGAAGAAGTTGTTCGCTCCCATGGTGCATACGGCACGCTCAGAGAGGAAATTCACTTCCATCGCGTCGAGGTCGCTGTTCATAGCGCCTCCTGCGGAACCCGTAATCCAAGTCTTGTACCGGCGGTCCTCAGTTTCTGAGGCGCGGTAGCGGACGTGGAGGAACGGACGCTTGGCGTTCTTACCGAGCACTTGGTCGTACACCGTGGTGCTACCAGCAGGTACCAGCATACCGTTGATGCCACCGGAGGCAAGGCCACCGCGCATCGTTGGGTCGTTCAGGTACTTCCAGTCAGACTTGTAGAAGTCGTAACCACGGCGGAAGCCGGTGAAGCCAAGGTTGAGGGCCATCTGCTCGTCGTTGTCGAAGAGACCGTAGCTCGTACCGCCGGCACCGTAGCTGTTCTGTGCAGCCAGCATGTCGTCGATAGCGAAACTGAAGTCACGGTTGACGAAGATGACATTCTCCTCAATCGCGCCCTGCTTATCCAAGCGAGAGATGATAGAGTCGAAGTCAGCCAGAGCGGTGGGGATACCACCAGACCAGACGTTACCACGGTTCTCCAATACGTAGAAGATACCTTCGGTACCCTTATTACCAACAGCTCCTCCAGTGTAGTTAGCTTGATTGACAGTAGCCGTAGATGCGCCACTAGTAGCCTCAGCGGGAACAGCTTCCAACATAGAGGTCTCGAGGTAGTCGTCAAAGCGGAGACGGGTCTCGTGCTCGGACTTCAGATACCACAGGTATCCGGTAGCACCGTTCTCGGTGGTCACCTCAATCCAGCCAATCTGCGCCATATCGGAGCCGTTGACAGCGTACTTGTCCTTCAAGATGATGGGGCTCGTCTCGAAGATTTGGTCCTCAGCCTCGAGGGAACCAGACATTCCGGCTCCGCCTTTGGCGAACTCAGAACCGTAGATGAAGACGGTAACGTCAGCACCACCGGCACCTGTACCTGAGGCAACCAGACCTCCAGCCTCATAGAAGGCAACCTCAAACGTGTTTGCGGCGGTGTCTACGTCAATGACGATACCCTTATTACTACCAATGCCACTATTCTGGTCAATCATAACAGTTTGACCGATACGGATAGCGATAGTGTTGTAGCTTCCGGTACCCACGTTGAGGGGGTCGTTGACTTGGAACGTAGCGGTAGCAGCGTTAATAAGAGCCGCAGTACCCACCTCTGTATACTTGGTGTGGAGGCGTCCCTGCTCAGCCCACTTGATGAGGTCAGAGTTGGACGGCATCTCTGCACCTACCATGCGGAGGAACGATGAGACCGTGCGGTTACCGTAACGCTCGAACTCCTTCTCGTAAGTATCGGGGAGATACTGATTGAGGAAGTCGAAGTTAGTGATGTAGTTCGTCGAGAGGGGGACCTGCTCGGAACTGGGTTGGAGTTGAAACCCCGGGGTTACTTGGACTGAACCAGCCATTTTTTCTTAGGATTTGTTTCTTGGACTACGAATTTTGAGCCCCCGACCCGAACTGGGTGCGACGGCACGAACTTTGAATTCCCCCTTAGAAACAGCCTGTGGAGTGGTACGCTCGGACATATTGATGTTTTTAGTCTTACGCATAACATCATCCACCGCAGCCGCTTTGCCTTGCTCGTAAAAGAACTCGGCAAACTTCTCGGGGTTCATCGCGACAGCCAAAGACTTGTGGTATCCTGCGGCATCCTTGACTAAGCCCTGCTCATCCAGAAACTTGCTTAACCAAGCCTCGGGAGTTTGCTGCAACTTCTTCAATTCACCACGGTCACCGGGAGAATACACGTAGGACTTGTCGTTGAGGTTGAACTCGAAACCCTTGAACTGTTCACTGAACACCTCGCTGGTCTTCTCGTCAAACCACTCCTTCCTGCGCTTCTGCTCCTCTTGGTAAGTCTTCGCCTGCTCAACATATTGCTTGTACTCTTGGTACTCTTCGGAGTCTTCCAGAGAACCTACGCCCCTTGACTCAAGAGGTGCTTGGTATTTCTCTTTCTCCTCCTCGAAAAACTTTCGAGCTTTAGCAACAGCTTTCTTCTTGGCTAATTTAGCCTTTTTAATTTCAGCCTCGTCGTCGAGGTCTTCATCAAACTTATACTCCTCCATCATCATCTCCACGTCGTCCTCGTCAAAGGCTTCTTCGGTGATAAGGAGGTATTCTTTTAGCAGTGAATCTTCGTCAGCCTCAGTAAGGTCACGGTTCACTTTCATAAAGTCTTCGAGACCACGACCGGTCTCCTGCTTGTACTTGTAGTACGCAGCTACGTCCTCGGGCAAATCGGGTGCCGTCTCGCGCACCTCAGCCAGCTCATCCAGAGAGTTAATCTCCCGACCGTAACGGTTGCTCAAGAAAGCCCGCACGTCATCCTCCGACAAGCCGGAAGGCTCTTCGGGCTCAGGTGTGGGCTCTTCCCCGTTTACTTCCGCCTCGTGCTTTTCGAGCAGCTCCTGCTCAATCTGTTGGGTAGATTTTGATTCAACCTCTCCGAGGTCGCGTACTTTGATTTCCATTTATTTATAGTTTATCGTGGACTAAATTCTGCCAAGTCGAAGCCGTCCAAGCTGTCTTCGTTCGACTCGAAATTCATGGGCGGCAAGTTATTCTTCCGCTGGTCAATCAACTTACTCTGCTCAGTATTTTGTTGACTAATACGTTTTGCCTTGGCGTCCTCGCGCTTGTCCTCACGCGCCTGCAACTGCTGCTCCTGCATGCCATGCAACTGCATGTTGTATTGGAACTCAAGCTCCATAAGCTGTGCCTTGGCCCGAGCCTCGGCCTGCATCTTCTCAATCTCGAAAGCAATCTCGGCCTGCTTGACCTGCATCTTACCCTGCGTCTCAGCCTGAATCTTTTGCATAGCCGTTTGTGCCGCCATCTGCTGTGACTGCATATTGGCTTCGGCTTGCATCTGCTGCTGCTGGAGTTGGAACGTACGCTCCTCCTCCTGCTTAGCGATACGCTTAATCTTCAATAGCTGGTTGGCGAGCTTCAGGTTCTTAATCTCCCGAATGTCAATGGCGTCCTCAAGGTCGATACCACCTTTGCTCAAAGCCATTTGGATATTGGCCTCAAGCTGTGCACGCTCCTCCTCGTCGGGACTGACCTCGATGAAGATGCCGAAGTCATACAGGTACAGCTCGTTAATCTCCCGTAGGATACTGACGTTGTACTTGCCAATCTGGTTTACGAACTCGTCCTTGAAGTCGGCGTACTCGAGGATATCGCTGACGCGGTACGTAAGGGCCTCAGCCAGAGAACGGAACATATACAGGCTTCCGTCCAAGATGTGGCGGGTAGCCGTATTGCTATTGGCGGCAGCCAGCTTCTGCAAGCCAACAAGACTGTGCGGGTCGGGGGTGCTCCCGTCGCGGGCCTCGTTGAGTCCCGTTACGTCACGAATCATCTGCAAGTAGTGATTCATATTGCCAATGAGCATCTGCGTCTTGGCGGCACCACTGTTGCTGTTGAGCTCTTGGATAGGGACCTTACCGTGGTTGTACTCCCCGTCCTGAGTGAACGAACGCCCGATGACACTACCCGTCTGGAAGTATAGCCGCAAGGCGTCCTCGGGGTTGTAGTCGTTACCACCACCAAGGTCCACCTCGTTGAGGCCGTCCGCGTCGATATACACGCCGTCGGGAACGGTGCGCGAGATGACCTGCTGGAGCTTGAGGTGCGTAATCTGGATGAGGTCGGCGAAAGGAATCATACGCCGCGTAAGCGACTCGATGACACCCTTGTACATACGTGGGGCCGTGGCCACATAGTTGGGCAGCGCATGCTGGCTGGCAGACTTAGGGCGCACCATATTGTGTGCCACCTCCCACTTGAGCAAGATGTTGGTGCCCATCACCATGACGCCATCATACCATACGTCGATGGTCTTCTCGACCTTCTCGTAGTTGCCCTCCTCCATCATCTCCTCGGGAGGGTTGAACTGGTCGTCCTTTTCAATTACGCGGGCTCCATCGCCCTCGAGCTTCTTGCGCTTGTAGACAATCTTCTTGGTCGTCTTGTAGTTGAAATACATCAACGTAGCCGTATCGCGATAGAAGATGTCGTTATCGTAGAACTGAGCTACGTTGTAGTAGTCGTACCAGCTTTGGCTGTACTTACTAATCTCCTCCAAGTCCTCGTTGGTGAGGGTCGGGTCAATCTTCATAAGCTCCGTGATAGGGAGCGTCTTAATCTCTCCCCAGTAGAAGCAGTCCTTGAAGTTCGGGTCCTCGGTGTAGCTGTACACCACATTGGCAGGGTCGACATACGAAACCTGTACGCCGGAGCCGGGGAGGAACTCGTGCTTGGCAACGCTGATACCCAAGACCGTTAGGTCGTAGTCGAGGCGCTTGCGGATATCCGTATAGTGGTTCTCCTCGAGGATGGTGTTGATGGCTTCCTCCTCAGCAATCTCGATAGCGGGCTTGTAGTTGAGCTGCATATAGACCTGCAACTCCTCATCGGTGCCGGGAAGGTCTTCGGGGTTCATAGTGAACGGGTCAACGCCAGTCTTCTGCTGGATAATCTCCAGCACAGGCTTGGCGACCATCTGCCCCTCAATCATATCCTGATACTTGCTGCGCTTGGCTTGCGACAAAGCATCTTGAGCGTACGCCTTGACCTTGAAGACACGCTCGGACATACCGTTGACTACGATGTCAATAAACTTAGGGAGGATAGGAACGGGCGTCCAATCCAGATTGAGGTACGACAGGTCACCGTCGATAGCCAGCTCGTTCTTGTACTTGGCGATACTCTGCTCGCCACGGGCGTACAGGCGCAGGCGGTTGAAGTCGCGCCACTGGTTGTAGAAGCGACATTGATTGCCATCCCTCTTAAACCATTCGTATTGAATAGCCTGACCTATCATAAGGCCATACTCGTCGCTGGCCTTCTCCGCGTCAGAAACAAACTGACTGGGGAAGCCCGCGCTAGAGATGTTGACTTTAACGTCCTTCATTCAGCTCACTCCTATAACCACGATTGTTATACCTAGGCAAGGTAATACTTATTGATGTCTTCTTATTCTCAGGCGTATAGAGGTGCTTTTGGTTCGCCATGATAGCCAGACCACTGCTGATAGTGGCGTCGAAAGCAGTCCTGTTGCTAATATCAAAACGCGCCCAATCCTCTAGTGTTCTAACGAAAGGCATCTCTCCCATCTCGCCGGGGTCGCGGAACGTACCCTCCATATCTATGCCCACATGCTTTTCGATATAGCTCTCGATAGCTGCGGCGTGGGCCTGCTTAACATCCTCGCTACTGTTAGGTATACCGCCTAGCTCGCGCTCGGTCTTACTCAATTTATTGAGATGCTTATCGGGCCTGTTCATACAGAAGCCACGGTACCCTCGGTTCTTGAAGTGGTATAGCAACCTAGGCTTGTTGTTCTCAATAAGGATGGGCATGCCATAGAAGACGCAAGCCATAAGTACCTCCTCGAAAAATATCTCCGCCGTCTGTGGCCTAGCGACATACTCCAAGAAGAACTGGTTCGTAGGGGCATCGTCCATATGGAACTTGGTCATTCCGTGCAGAGCACCATTAGAACCACCACCACCCACAGTGCCACTAATGTCGTAGGAGTCACAGCCGAAAGACCCCAAGTGCTCGTTAGCAGGATACTTAACACCACGTTTTTCTAACCATCTGTTTTGCATCCCGGCTTTTGGAAACCAAGACACGTTGAACCTGCCACGCTTATCGGGGTTAAAAATAACCTTCGTGTCTTTGATGCCGTTCTCCCAACTGAACGAGCCCCGCGTAAGGTAGTGCTCCTTGATGAGGCTGTCGGCGTAGTCTATCTGCTGGTAAATCTTGGTTAGGTTGAAGAGACTCTGCTTGCTCTCGTCACGGAAAGCGTGCGACTCGGTGCGCGGGAACTGACGGTAAAATTCGTTAAGGGCGTCGGCGTCGCTCTTCATACTCTCGACCTCGGCCTCCCAGTAGTCGATGGCGCCAGACTTAATCTTCTGCCCGTCGACACCCTTGATGGGCGACTCAGGAGTGCGGAACACGGGATGACCATACTGGTCTATGAACCCTTCCATGTTCCATGTTGTATTCCATAGGAATGAACAAGGAATACATACCGCTCTTGGTCTGTCCGTTGGCGTTGCGTACGCTGGGGTCGGAGTCCTCGTACAGCTTCTTGAAGTTCGAACCGCCCTTAGCCAGCGCGTTCGAGGTCGAGCCCATTAGGCACTTGCCGATAATCCTGCTTCCAAGGCGCAAGCACGTCTTGGTAACTCGCCAGTTGTTGAGGATGTTGTTGGGCTTAATCCACTTTCCGCTCTCGTCGTGGACGAGGAGGATGAGCTTCTCTCCGTCGTAGGAGTTGTCGTCGGTGTTCTTCCAGTCGATGGTCGTGTCCAGTCCGAAAATCTCTTCACTCTCCACATCGTACATGTTCTTCTTTGTAATCTTCGAAGCAGGTATACGAAACGCCAGTTCCGTTTTCGGCTTATCCATGCCGTCCTGTATCGGTTTGAAGAAGAATGGAAGGCGGTTCGCAATGGGAACCACCTTGTCGGTGAACATTTTTTTGGCGTCTGCACCCGTCTTAGAGAGTATACCAACCCGTGAATCTTTCGCTAGTGTGCCAGTGTTTACGCACTCCGACGACCCCATAAACGAAAATCCAGAACGGCGAATCTTGAGGTACGCCATACCGAAGCAACGAGGGTCAGCCTTGCATGCCTCCCAGAAGATAAAGAATATCCTATTCGCCTCACGGAAATCTGGGTACCCTACGTCGATGCTCGTCCACTGCAAATACATGTAGTGCCCACCCGTTATGTACGTCGGGACGCCGTTGTTCTTGAACCAATGCCCGTCCTCGCGGCGGTCGAACTCAGCTTCGATATAGTCCACCCAGTTGGCTTTGAAGCCCTTGGGCATATCGTTCCATTGGAAGATGCTCTGGATGCGGCTTAGCTCTTTAGGGAGCTCCTCACGTACCCAACGGTTCTTACCGTCCGGCAGGTCTTTCGGTGCAGGCGGGAGCGCGATATGAACACCGTTGATGTTCATAACGTCGCCTATCTCCCCCGTCTTGGAGATGACCACCAAATCGTACTTCTCGTTGTAGCCGTAGAACCACGTCTTAGCGCGGTTCTTGTTCTTCAACACCGTCTTGGGCACATAGCCCTCGGCGATGGTGTACAGCTTATCTGGACCGTCGTTCTGCAAAACCCACCTTAGTTTCCGTCTGGGTGGATGTAGCCTCCAGCTCTAACTCCTCTTCCTCGGAGTCTATGCGATTCAAAATTTCTAGGGCGTCGAAGATGGCAAGCTTCTTAGTAGCCGCTGCGTTCTTCAGCCTGTCCGCCGCAAGGTCGTCGTCTTCGCCGGGCTTGATGATGTCTTCCTGAGCAACCTTGATGAGCTGCTCGACCGCTACGCGCCCCGCCGCGATGATGCGTTCCTTTAGCTTCCTTGAATCTTGCATGTTATCTGGTGGTCGAACATCCGATACAACTTCTCCCCATCGACAGTGAACTCGTACTCGCTGTCTGGCTTGAAGGTTACCATATCCCCGGACTCAATTCCTTGGGACAAAAGATAATCATTAGGAAATCGCATTATGCCGACCAGAGGTTCCTCTGTCAACGGCTTGAAGATGATAGATTCCTCAGGGGGTACAGGCTGTACAAAGCAGTACCTGTCGTGGGGATGCCACTCGCCAGACGACCGCCACATATAGAACTGGTCGAAGTCAACAAGGAATAGGTCGTCTTTCAGAAAGCTCCGCCCGCTCTGCCTCCGGCCCTTCATATCGTTGTAGTACTTGAACACGTTGTGGTGAACAAGTAACGTATCGCCGATAGCAATGGGGCCCTCGTAGCCCAATGGCAACGCCACAACCTCGCCCTCGCGGTTGGCAAAGCGGTGGTCCTCCTCGCTGGTGCTTACGATGAGGTCTCCCTTGGTGTTGTTGTATCTGTGGCCGCGAACTACAAATTGATTGACTGCTCTCAAAAGTTGATATTGTATTCAATTGAAGTCGGCATCATCGCGTTAAACTCCTTCCACAAAACCACGATGTCACCACTTTCAATGTAGATGAGGATACCCCCTGTCTCCTCGTTGTATTTAATTAAATGCACATAGTGGGAGTTCCCGAGAACGGGTTGTCCCACTACGTAACACATAGAGTCCTTATAGTTAGGACCGATGCAAACCTTTCGGATATCAGAGGAAGACAACCTTGTATGTGATGTCTAGATTGATGTTGCCTCCCCCGGCACCCGTAACAACAGTACTGAGATACATATTCAAAGCCGCGTTTTCGCTAAGCTGAGACGATGGGGTCTGGGTCATGTTTACCGCACTGTTAGAATTTACCTCAAGAGCTGCGGCATTGGCTGTAAACTGAGGCGCAGTTGGGTTGGTGTACAAACCAAAATTCCCCGCACTAGCAAAAGTATATGTTGGGTTAGTGTACTGAAACGAAAACACCGCCCCCAAAACCTGTATCGCCTTGCCTGCCCCCGGAGCCGCAATAAGCTGTGGGCCGCTACTTGGTGTCATACTGGCAATAGTAGCCGCCGGAATCTGCGTGCGGAGAGTAAGCACCGACTGGTCTACCCACCGTACACCTCCGTTACCAGCATTGAGGAAAGGGTCGGAGATGAGAACCTGCTCGTACGTTCCCGTGTTGCCAAGGCCGTCCTTGAGGTACCGCTGAAGCTCAAGCTCGTTGGTAAGAACAAGGTTGTATCCATCGCCCTGAGCACTCCACGTAGCCTCCTGAACGACTACAGCGCCATTGAGAGCCGTAAAGCCAGTGTTGTTTCCATTGAGCTGGACGAAAGAGTTCGCGCCCGTAATGGTGATGCTCTGGTTCGTGGCCGTGTTGCCAGTATCCAGAACCGACTGCAAGTCTTGGTCGGGCTGACCGTCGCCGTTGCTGGCTGCCGTAATGCGCCCCTGCTGGTCGACGGTGATGTCGGCATTGGTGTACGACCCGGGAGTAACAGTGGTGTCCGCAAGGCTGACGGTACCCGTAGTGATGATGCCGCCAACAGGGCTGGTTTCCAAACCCGTACCCGCGCTTACCTGCGTAACGCTACCGCCGCCACCGCCGCCACCGGTGGAGCTAATCTCAAGCTGGTTGCTGCCGATGTCTACGATGCTAACGCCGCCGCCGGGAACTAAGTTGACAGCCCCGTCAAGGCCGTTGAGCTGCGTAACGGGAGTGCCGTCGCCAGCCGCAATGACACGACCGTATTGGTCTACAGTAATGTTGGCGTAGATATAGTCGTCCGCTACACCAACGACGGTGCCAAGGGTGACGTTGACATCACCCGTGGTAGGGGTAACTACGACAGGACCAGAACCCGTAACAGAATCAACAGGAGCCGGAGGGATAGTGCCCGCAACAAAAGCCGCGATATCGCCAAGCCTATAGTTCTTGGTCGCGTTAGAGTCGTTGGCGTCCGAACCAATAAGGCGGTCGCCAGAACTCAGGGTGCTGTCGTTAGCGTATGTACTAATCTTAGCCATTCTTCCGACGGTCGCCAGTAATAGCAGTAATAAGGATATCGAGATAACCAAATACAGCATTGTCAGATTCTGTAGGAGTGAGATTCACAACGACCTTAATGAAAGCCATAGCGGCGATGAGGAGCTCAATCCAGTATTCAGTGATGAATTCAAACATGGTCAACAAGATAAGGGAGTTTTTCTGATACGATGAATGATGGACACGCCTTGCTGCTAAACTCGTTATGCCCGTGCAAGGTCAAAGGTCCGAAAAGATTCCTTACGATGAATGATGGACACGCCTTGCTGCTAAACTCGTTGTGCCCGTGCAAGGTCAAAGGTCCGAAAAGATTCCTTAGCGACGTAACGACCTTGTACAGGCTGAAGAGCTGCTGGTGCGTCAGCGTGTCCTTCGGGTTGCCATCGCTATCAGTACCGCCAACATAGACCACACCAATAGAATCTTTATTGTGCCCACGGACGTGGGCTCCAGCAACATCAAGTGGTCGGCCCCGCTTAATGGTCCCGTCAAGGAGAATAACATAATGGTATCCAATGTCTGACCAGTTGCGAGGAGGCGAGGTGTGCCAGCCGCGAATCTCTTCCACACTGACGTCGCGCCCCTCAGGGGTGGCTGTACAATGTAGTATGATGCGGTTCAGCTCCCTCACTTGATTCCCTTTTGGGCCAGTAAAATCTTCAGCTCGTCGACAGAAGTAACCAGCTTCTCCAGCATACTCATCACCTGCAACTCCTGCTTCTCCAGCATGGCGATGCGGCCCTTCAGCTTGCCGACCTCAGTCTGCAACTTGAAGTACACACCAATCAGCGCACCCGCGAGCGTGAGGATTTCGAATAAACTAATGGCATTAGGCATGATGCGTTCCTTTCATAATCAGGAGCCTCAAACACCACCTTGTAGGAATTGTGACCCCCGCCTATGTAAATGTACTGAAGCTGCATTTTATCAAACCCAATTGATAGTTCCGCCCCAATTCCAGCCGT
>Ga0209986_10001661_pt1 | contig 21135 bp, 15 predicted proteins | sample BlataG_FD_183168 | JGI IMG/M metagenome (GOLD analysis project Ga0209986, IMG submission 183168) | Deep subsurface microbial communities from Black Sea to uncover new lineages of life (NeLLi) - Black_00105 metaG (SPAdes) (version 2) | ecosystem: Environmental > Aquatic > Marine > Oceanic >... | reverse complement strand
TACTTCAACATTATCAGCAACAACAACAGACACAGTCTCAACAAGCACCAGCACAACAGCAACAAATACATAGAAACCTGCAGCAACAACAACCTCAGCAGCCCCACCTTCTCAATCAAAATAAAAACATGTCGCTGGTTGGTGGTAGAAACAACAACAACAACATTAGAATTAGAAGAGGGAATGCGCCCACATTCACAGGATTTATGCCAACCCCTCATGAAGAGCCTCCTCCTTTGTTTACTGGTGGTGGTGAGAGAACGAAGCATGTAAAAGGTGGATCGTGATAGTGCACCTATGATACGGATAAATACTGATGGAGATGCATAGATAATCGACATATACATGTACCTACACTTGCCCTATTTGATTTGACTTGAAATATGTATTACAATGCTTTCATTTAATTCATGTAACACAACACTATTGTCTCTAGCAATATAATGCATTCACTACAACCATCATCATCAACCAAGCCAAGTCTGGACTTTCTGATCACCACCACTCCCCACCGCCTTCCTATTGGAGACCCCGCCACTCTTCCCAGCCCACTCCTTTTGATTCTGTTCAAATGATGTCACATCTGTCTTACTATCCTTCAATGATGGTCCTTGCTTTCTTTGGGCCCTTTGTTCCCTCATAAATCTCACCATATCATCTATTCTTGCCTTGTCATTCTCCAAAGGGAACCTGTCTCTATGTTTATCTACATGTTCTACAAGTATATCGATACTGGTTCTTGTCCAAGGTTTTGATTTATAAGGACTGCCCCTTGCGTAATCAATACAATCTAATACTGCTGATCTTGTCATTGAGAGAGCTTGATCTCTACTCCAGAGAAGGTGAGGTTCTGATGGTTGCAGAGACACCTTGGTGTCGCCATCATCTTTGTCTTCATCATCACTGGGCAGATGTTCAATCATAGATTTGATCTTGGTTACTGCCTTGTTAAAGTCAAAACTATCATCTGTAGATAGGTAATATATTGTTACTGTAAGTATTTCATATACTGATAGCTGTCTTTGTTGCGCTGGGTTGAAGGGAGAGGGGTGGAGGTGAAGAATGGTGTGGAAGAGCTTGGCAAAGGTACGAGAGAGGTCTGGTTGCTGTGGTAGCTTGGTGTCTGTCATAGATGCAGTCAAAGCATTGAATAGAAGGCCAGTATGGTGTGAAGATAGGGTTGATGGTGGAGATAGAAGCTCTAGAAGTAGGGATGCTGCTTTGAGAAATTTCTTGGGGTTGGAAATGTGATGGGCAATCTTGCCGAGAGCGGTGGAGACTTGGTCGACCGGAGAATGTGAATTTGCTTGGGGAGTTTCCTTTGAAGGCTCCACTGGGATATTACCACTTTCATTGAGCTTTGCTCTTTTGGATGTAGGCTGCTCTTCTGCAGAAATATCTCCAGATCGCATCTTGTTCTTAATCGTTTAATAATCAACTTCAATTACTAAATTTCGCAGCAAGGGCGCTAAAAATCGATTTTAATCGCATCTGTTGATACATACACACCATTGAAAGATAGGCAGAATTGAAATATTTGCTTGAATTTTGAAGGAAATTTTCGGACCTCTTCACGTGTGTGAGAGAGAACAGGGAGGATGGGAATTACTTCCTCTTCTTCAACTTGCATTTATCTTTCCCTAGATCTTTGATTCTATTCTTGAGAGTGTACCCACAATACCATAGAATGGACAAAGATAATTGTGGTTCAGTCCCCTCTCCTCTGATTGAAGTGGGATATATATCGCGATCGTCGTCAGAGAGTAGTGTGGGGAAACCCTACATTTTTCGACTTCCCTTACTTAACGCATTAACATTAACCCCTGCTCCTTTCTACTTTGCTTTGCATCCGTGGATTTGTTTCAGCAATTGATTCAGAGTGAAAATGTCAGGGGTATCGATCAGACAAAGGAGATTAAGGACACTCAAAGTGACAAGGGTGTTTTCTGAACCTGAAAAGTCCCGTCCTGTTTTAGATAAGATTGGATTTAGATCCAAACTCCACAACCGTCAAGACGCCCTCTTGGTGCTCAGTGTAGACCACTTGGCGATAATCTCCATCCCAGCTGGTGATGAGGAAGAGAGGTCTTATGATGGAGTAGTTTCAACAGATGCAGCTTCCAACGTAGCTGAGAAGTGGCTGACTTTGAATCAGGTAAGTATTGGCCGGTGATTCTTCACTTTATGTTCCATTAATCCATCATCTTTCTCCTCCGCTCTCTCTCACACTCCCTTGTCTACAGTTGGCAGATGTCCACTCATCTAATTGCTCCTTGACCATCAAGTACCTCCCCAATGTACAAGCTGGTAACAATACTGTTGCATCTGGACCTCGTAACTTCTTCTCCAATGTCTCTGACAAGATTATGCAACGCAATTCCCCAGCAAACACAACCACCATCACTGGCACTACTGGCAGTACTTCCAACAGCCCTGGCAACAGCAACTCCAGTCATAATAATGGTTCCAACTCCAATGCATCTATCATAACATCAATATGGTACACAGATACCCCAGATGAAGCATCCGAGTTGGCCAGCGCCATCCATAATGCATGCAAGAGGCTCACTGAAGCTCTGCTATGGCTGGACAAAGGACTGCCTGTTAACACAACCATTCGACCATATGTAGCAACAGCTGAACTTACACTGGATGGCACTGTTATTGAAATAGTCGCAGATAAGAAACTACAGTGGGACAAGGCATTCACAGTACCAAGAGCATTCTCTTCCAGAATTGCAGATAGCAGTCTGAGTAAGGCTAGAGAGGTGAAGGTCTACATGGGCACCCCACTAGGTCCACATAGAGCATCTGTCCCTCTGACATTACTAGATAAGGTGTGCAAAGATGATGGGTCAATGGTGGAATTACAATTAGTTGCTGTTCCTGTTTATGTTGAGAGTAATGATGCTGATTTGCTAGAGGATGCAATGTCCTTTTCTGTACTTGTCACATTGGGAATTGTTAAGAAGAAGGGGCCTGTTCCTTCATCATCACCATCACCTCCCAGCTTTGGATTGGCCACGATGTCAGAGAATAATAATAGTAGTAGTACTACTAGTAGCAGTAAGTGGCTGTTGACTGGATCACTAGTAGCAGCTCTCCTTGCCATTCTTTTCTCTACTACTATTCCTATTACTATTAGTAGTAGTTCAACAGCAGCAGCCACATTACCATTGGGGCTCTCTATTGCATCGTGTTTGACATGTCTGGCTGGTCTTTACCTCATAACATCTTCTTCCCAGACAGTAACTACAACTACTACTACTATTCATTCCACATCTAAAGAACAATTGTATGAATACGAAGTGAGATTGCTGGCTGCTGAGGTAGTGGAGGAAAGTGGTCAAGAACCATTACTCTCTGGATCACAAAAGGCAGGTGCATTATTATCCCAAACAGGATCTGCATCATTTTCATATACCAAGAGCTTGCCATCAAAGAAGAGTAAGGCAACCACTGGTAGTGGTGGTGGTGCCAAAATGGTGGATATTGGTGCTCCGACAATGGCCCGGGTCAGTGTACTGAAATCTACCACTGCCAAGTTATCACTGAAGAGAAGAACAACTCTAGAAGGGTTGGTTAAAAATGAAAAGGATCTAACCACGGAAGAAGTGACATTTATCGAATCATTGTCACAAAAGAGTCCAGCTGCTACCAATGACTTGTACATTAGATACGTTGCTGCATGCCGTGGTAACAGAGTCAAAGCAGCAGAGAGATTAGAGCTGACAATGAACTGGAGACAGGGTGAAGATGTAGACTCAATTCTCAACAAACCTCTCCCCCATTTCAAAGAATGCAAAGCCCACTACAGACATGCAGTCATAGGCATTGGAAAGAAAAGCAACATGCCTATTGTAGTAGAAGGAGTAGGTAAATTTAGAACCGCGCTCAAAGATCTCAAAGCCAAGAATGTTCCCACATCTGCATTTATGCATCAGTTCATATGGATTATGGAATATGTGACTCAGCGTATGAACAACACCCCCATGCCCAATGGAAAGTTCATTAGAGTGTATGATGTTACTGGCATGGGGCTGACTGATGTGGCTGATAAAGAAGGAATGACCATTGGACAGGGAATGATGCAGGTACTGGAGCAGCATTATCCAGAGAGGATGCATAAAGCATTGGTGGTGAATGCACCCAGATGGTTTAGTGCAGTGTGGAAGGTGGTGGCTCCTTTGTTGGATCCCAGCACAGCGCAGAAGATTCAGATCTTTAGCAACAGGCAGGATGCATTGGCGGCGTTGTTGGAGGAGTTGGACGGGGATCAGATTCCCAAGGATCTTGGTGGGGAGGGGTCTAATGATATTTGGTATAATAATCCTCTTGAGAAGGAAATGTTTGCGTATGTTGACAAGGTTAATAATAGGCAACAGTAGTGAAGGAAGAGGGGAGTGATGATAACTAAGAGTCTGCATAATGCGTTTGTGTGGCATTAATCCCTTCATTGTATTTATCTACCACCACAATACATAGAATTGTGTTGAAAAAAGAATTATTTTACATGAATACATCAAAAGTTACAACTCAACCTTCTTCTCATCATCATCCTGATCTCCAGCCAACTCAGCCATGGTCAGCGCCAACACTTTCACTCCCTTTTCCACATCGGCAGGTGATGCATATTCATCAGGTCTATGACTCCACCCATTCCTACATGGTATAAAGATCATCCCAGTAGGAGCTATCTGAGCCATGAATAATGAATCATGGTACGCCCTGCTCACCATGTGTCTAGAAGTGTATCCCAACTGCGCAGCAGACCATTCCACCGCTTTGATGACGTCCCTCCCACATGTAGCTGGTGGATCTTGGTTGATAATGTCTATTGCAAGTTGCACCCTTCTCTGTTGGGCAATTTTATTGGCTTCTTGTTTAATGGCATTTAACACAGAATCTCTCCTGGGACCATCAATATCTCGGACATCTATTTCCAGCCTGGCCTCCCTTGGTACACTGTTGACTGCATTTGGTTTGACTTCCCAAAGGCCAGTGGTTGCTACAGTATCACCTGCTCCACTACTTGTAGCTGCTTTTTCAACAAATAATGCTAGCTCAGCAGCAGCAAGAGATGCATCATTCCTTCTTGGCATTAATAAGGCTCCAGCGTGTCCCCCATCTCCGTTGAAGGTTATTCTCAAGGCAGCTGGAGCAGCGATAGCGGTGACGATACCTATATCAAGCCCACCATCACCCAAGAGAGGACCTTGTTCTATATGCAGTTCAACAAAATACCCCAAATCACTGCTCCTTCTCCTTGTTAATGATAGTAAATGTTCATAATCACTACTTCCATATCCTGCCTTTTTGGCAGCAGTCATGAAATCACTGCCATTCACATCTCTAAGTGAAGCCAGGTGGCTGGCATCCAACATACCCGCCATTGCTCTACTACCACTGCAACTCAAACCAAACCTGGTAGGCTCTTCACTGGTAAACATGACTACTTCCAATGTCCTTTTTGGTTTGAATCCTATCAATTTCAATGCTTTCAGTGCTGCAATACCTCCAATTACCCCCACAGTACCATCATATGCTCCTGCTAGTGGGATGGCATCAGTGTGACTTCCAGTACCTACTGAAGGAGCCTTGGGATCGGTACCTTGGTATCTACCATATATGTTACCGATTGGATCTTCATATATAGATAGGCCAGCATCTTCCATGAGGTGTTTGATGTAGCGTCTGCCTTTGAGGTCATTATCAGTGAAGAGGATGCGAGTGACCGAGGGAGACGGGTCGTCGGAGTAGGATGCCAGCTGCATAAGCTGAGCAACGAGGATCTTGCCGGAGATTTTTAGTGCCTTGAGATTTATAGATGCACTAGATGCCACAGCAACATAAAATAGGCATGTCGCGACCAGGAGGGCTGTCAGTGACCTCCCCATGATGATTCTCTCTGAAGATGCAAGAATGTCCTAGTTTTGTAGTCGTATATCTTCCTGAAACCCATGCAAGGAGCGATTGATCAAGCCATTCCGTGAGTGGAGCAATTTTCAAAACTCAATTCGATACATCTCAACTGGCAAATCAAGACCTAGTTAAGAGCCGCCCATGTGAGTTGGCAAAAGAGAAGGCAAGGAAGGGGGCCCTACCTGTGGCTCATGAAGAGAGGCCATTCTCCCTATCCTTTCCTAATCGTACCTAGCACATCTACACACACACACACACATGGTAATCTACACCACATTTATCGTCATTACAGTTATTTTCCTTTCACAATCTAATAATTCTGTTAACTCCCATCAACCCATCCTTAATAAACACATTCACCACATTATTAAACTTTGTTGGCTCTTCCAAATACAACCAATGATTCGCATCCTCGAAGAACACAGTATGACAATTAGGTATCAGCTTGCCTACTGCTTCAGGACCCCACCAAGGAAACACAGCAGATTTCCTTCCTACAAGATTCAAACAAGGTATTTGTATCCTCCTGATCAGCGGTCTCCAATCTAAGGATGTGTGATCAGCCATCAATTGCCCCAGGGCATATGGATCTGATTTCAATGTCTCTCCTTCTAGTACCTTGACAACTTCAGCACCCAAGGGAATGCTGGTGCAGAACTTGACATTATCAGCTGCAAACCCAACAAAATCACTCTCTAATTTGCATTGTAATCGAGTCAAGCTAGCAATATCATAACAACCAGTGCTACCACACTTCCAATCAGCAGCCACATTCTGTAATGGAGCTTGATCAACAAACACTGCACCTGCCAATCTCCCCTCTCCAAAGAGCTCAATGTAGGACCAGATGACTGCTGCCCCCATGGAGCACCCAATGAGTGTCACATTGTCAAGGTCTAGGTGAGTCAGCAATTCATGCAAATCTGCTGCGAGTCTACTGACGTGGAAGCCCCATGCCGGCTTTCCTGAGTCTCCATGGTACCTCTGGTCATAGGTAACGACACGAGAGTGGCGGGCTATAGGTCTGGTGTTGAGATCAAAGAAATGCCGACTGGCACTCCATCCATGTATGAAAACGACGGGAGAGCCGGAATGGCCGTAGGTTTCATACTGCAGTTTGACGCCATCAGTGGTGGTTATGCTGCCAACTGGAAAGGATGTAATGTTGGTGGATCCATTACCTGCTTTGGGAGAGGCAACATTACTAGTGGGCTCCTCCTCTTGTTGTTCAGTGACAGGCTCCATTATTCAATTGACAAGTGATCGCCAGGGAAAAGCGGTCCAAGGATTAAGACGTCTATTTGAAATCTGAAGGTAGGTTGTGGCTGATCTTAGAATTCCAATTAATTTTGAGCACTGCGTGTTTTTTCGGCTCTTCTCATCATTTTGAAAAAACTGGTTGATACTGAAGCAGGTATCAAGCATCTGGATTTCTATAAAATGTGCGAGTTTGAACAAAGCGATCAAATATTTTAAATCAAATTGAAGCTTTCAATTGTCCAGAGACTGTATCTTTGCTGCAATGGCTTGTAGGATTCCTAGAATTGCAGGAGGTAAGATCGAGCATATTTGGAATTTTGATATGTTCAATAGCTGCCCAACTGCAATCTTTGAGTAGTTTGATTGACAATGTAAATTCCCATTACCTCTGCAGGCGTCTCCGCTGCCTCCATGGCTGATCAGAAACTCGCATCTCTGACCCCAGCAGCTCAAAGTGAGTTTCCTCGGCATTCTACACTTGCTTGTGTATCACAGTAACGATATCAGTACCCTGAACTTCCCCTATTTCCTATCAATGCAGGTCTTCGCTCTGCTTTGACCACCGCCAAGGTTGGACGTCCCGTCAACCACACTCCTTCGGCCGCCTCTCCTCGCAGAGCTGTTCCAGCCAGTAAAGCAGTTGCTGCTCCTGAGAAGACTGTCAACGGTACTGCTAACAGCAATGGTGGTGGAGCCAAGGTCATGATCATCGGTGGAGATGGTTACTGTGGATGGGCAACAGCCCTCCACTTGTCAGCCAGAGGCTACAAGGTGGCTATTGTCGACAACATGTGCCGCCGCTCTTTCGACCTCCAACTCGGTCTAGACACCCTGACCCCCATCACTTCTGCACACCAACGTGTCCGTCGTTGGGGTGAGATCTCAGGCAACCACATTGAGCTCATGGTTGGTGATATTTGTGACTTTGAATTCCTCTCGGAGGCCTTCCAATCTTTCAACCCAGATTCAGTTGTCCATTTTGGTGAGCAACGTTCTGCCCCCTATTCCATGATTGACCGTCAACATGCAGTCTTCACACAGCACAACAATGTCATTGGCACCATCAATGTCTTGTATGCTATCAAGGAGTTCAATCCAGACTGTCATCTAGTCAAGCTTGGAACTATGGGTGAATACGGCACCCCCAATATTGACATTGAAGAAGGTTACATCACCATCACTCATAATGGCCGCACTGACACCCTCCCCTATCCCAAGCAAGGCGGATCTTTCTACCACTTGTCCAAGGTCCATGACTCTCACAACATCCACTTTGCTACTCGTGCCTGGAAGATTGCATGCACTGATCTTAACCAGGGGGTGGTATATGGAGTACGTACTGAGGAAACAATGGCTCATCCAGACCTGATCAACAGATATGATTATGATGGTATCTTTGGTACTGCTCTCAACAGATTTGTTGTACAAGCAGCAGTTGGACATCCATTGACTATATATGGAAAGGGAGGGCAAACCAGAGGGTTCTTGGATATAAGAGATACAGTGAGGTGTATTCAGATTGCTATTGACAATCCAGCAGACAAAGGTGAGATGCGTGTGTACAACCAGTTTACTGAGCAATTCTCTGTGAATGACTTGGCTCGTATTGTTGGAACTGAGGGTAAGAAGTTGGGTCTTAACGTGGAAACTGTGACTATTCCCAACCCACGTGTAGAAGCAGAGGAGCATTATTATAATGCCAAGTGCACCAAGCTCAGAGATCTTGGATTGGAGCCTCACTTTTTGAATGAAGGGTTGATCGACTCTTTGTTGAGCTTTGCTATTGAGTATAAAGACAGAGTGGATATGAAGTTGATCAAGCCAGCAGTTGACTGGAGGAAGAGTGGCGTTGCTGATGCTACTAGCAAGGCTGCAGTGGCTGTTTAAATTTTGTCGATAGATAGATACTTAAAAATGATGATGATGGACAGTTTCTAGTCCTTTTTGTAACAATTTCATATGACAAATGAATTGAGTACTACTACATTTATACATGTATGGTTGTTACATGATCTGTCTATCATTACCACTATTACCTGCCCATTCTTTGTTTGAATTTGGATACTGGTTTACTACTACTGGGTACTGCAGGTACAGTACCTTCATTACTGCTATTTATTCTCTCCACTACATGACCAGTGAATGCTGCTGCTTGTTGTTTGGCCATACTCGTTGGTTTTATTGGTGGCTTTGTAGGCTTATCTATCGGTATGTCCTTGGTGTTTTCATAAAGGCTAGCAGTGGTAATACCAGAACCTGGTAGGAGAAAGCCACGTTTTAGTCCATTATATATTTTAGATGGCTGCTTCTCTGTATACTTGCTGCTAATAGCAGTATTCGCGTGCTCTTCTTCTTCTTCCTCTTCCTCTTCTAGTTCTAGTTCCTCCATTTCCTGCATCAAGTCCTCAAACTCATCGTCAGAGGATGGCAGCAGTCCATTGTTGGTAGTATTGAAGTTGCTTTTATTATTTCCCCCAAATTCATCACTATATTCCTCTGCAATATCTTCCCTGATATCTATGATATCTTCACCCTCCTCATTCTTCAGTACCCCACCTTCTCCAAGTTGTTCCCCAAGTTGTCGCAAGGCAGCCTGGTGGTGGTGGTGTCGGGGAAACGGTCAGAGTGTGATGGGAAATTGGAACATTAAAGACACAAAGGAGTTCCAAAATGTAACTGCGTAGAGATAGATGTATGTATTAAGCTTACCTCTATTTGTTCTTTGGAGAGTTTAGGGACAATAGGCGGCCCATTGCGATTATTTGCTTCCATATATCAAAATCTCTATACTTTTGGGTTTGAGCAATAGTGTTGTTCAAAGACTTCTACGCATTACACGATAGTGTATCTATTCTAGTACATTACATTCAAGTGCAAGGATTCATTCTTACCGAGGTTATTATAACATAAACAAGCATCCGCTTAAAATTCTCTCTCTCCACATGCATTCATCTCCATGCTACTCTTCTACACATCTAATAGGTCTTGGCATAGATGGCATGCTGCTTACCAAGATTACTAGCCCCTCTCTGTGCAAAGTCTAACATTCCAGAACCTTCAGTTGGTGTAGAAGGACCTGCAACTGGAGATTCTGAGCCTCTCACCCTTCTAAAATGTGAAGATGACGATGGTTTCAACCCGCTATTCCCTCTAGAGAGTAATAACTGTACATCTTGCCTACCTCCACCAATAATGGTCCCCGCATCATCAAATTGAGCAGCTAAATCTGCTTCTTCTGATGCTACTCTTCTCGTTGCTGCTAATTGTAATTGTTGATTAACGGTACTGGTATCCCCATTCCCGTCGTGTGAGGACCACCTGCTGAGGATGGAGATGGCCAAAAAAGGGAATACAATCTTAAACAGTGTCAAAACCCAGTCTATGAACTTTTCAAAATGAGCATGACTTGTGACTGCCTTATCAGCAAGGAATTCTTTAAAAGTATGTTCCAAGGAATGGTCCACTCCGGATGTTTTGAAGAATTCTTGCAGCAACATGGAGAGTTCGTTGAAGTCGGTTGTGACGTTCAAGATGGATGCTTTGAGAGTATTTGTTTCTGTTGGAGGGGTTGAGTACATCATTTTATATAGGAAGCCGCTAATAGAGGAGAGTGCTGAGAATGTCATGTTGCTCAGTGTCACCGGGCTGTAGCCCACGAAAGCAAGGAGGCCAATAGCCAGAGCAATGTGAACTGCCCTTCTCATTGAATTGCCGCGCCGTTTGAATTTGGTTGTGTCTAGGAAAGGCCTGGCTACTCGGGTGATGAGGATGGATGATCAGTATGCTATGGTCCTAATTTGAGTGGATGCCTCTGTCGCGATGAACTAACAACGCTGTCCCTATTCCCGCCAGTATATAATTATTCGAGTTTAAATAGCGATTTTACTCTAATTCCTCCGCTTTCAAGCCTTCAGCAGACGATGAGGTCTAGAAGTATGAGTCTGTATGTAGGTTAGTTTGCAAATTGATTCTTACTATTACCCTCACAAAAGGAGGTGACTTCTTAAGCTCAATTTCAACCTGGCTGCTCTACAGCTCTTCAATAAGTAAGGAGAAAGAGTTGAAAGAGAGGCGAGGAATTAGCTACTATAACAACCCATAGGAGTCTATAACGTAACAACGCTGTTCAAGCACGTTTGAGTTCATCGATAGAAGGTTTGGATCTGGTTTTTTTCTTGAGTGATTTTGAAAAAGCTTGGGTTCCTTTACCACAAGCAGTTGAAGAAGATGAGTAGTGTGCAAACACATTCTGCCTCCAGACCCGTATCCAGTACAAGAGTTCTCAATGTAGCTCTCCTCGATACATTAGTCGCCTCAATGATTGACAGCTCTGTCTCCCGTCTTCTTCTTCCTCTACACACCAGACAAGCAACCACCCATCTACTCTCTGACCTGAAGAGCACCACCACTACCATGGATATACACTTCTTCATCAAACATGCCAAGGCTCTTAAACCTCACACACTCAGTGGATGGGCAGCTTTGCTTGGTGTTGCTAGCTCTTCTCTTGCAGCGATCACCTTGCTCTCCTCCATCACCCTCTCCATCTCCGTAGCTGGCTTGTGGGCAAGTTTTGCATTACTAGCATTAATAGGTACATTCATCACTACATTATTCGCCATCATGTCATTATTATTCATGGGTACCACCATTATGGCTGCTGGAATGGCCTCGATGTTGCTCTGTACTTGGGCAGTTGTATCAGCCACCACCACCATCATCAAATCTCTTATGAACGATAGTAGTAAGGCTCCTGAAGCTGTGCACCAGGTGAAAAAGGAAGAAGAAGAAGACCAAGATAGGAAGGATATTGTAGCTATTGAGACTTCACAACAACAAGATAATGTCAAGGAATATTCGCATGTACCAACTACGTCTACTTCTAGTGCTGCTGAATCTACTACAACTATGACAACTACTCAGCAATATGTCCTTCCTAAGATTAAAACATCAACAACAATGAAACGACATGTAGAGGTGGTGGCTACAGAGAGCATAGATACTCCCCAGCCCAAGATTAGATAATAATAGTATAGATTTGAATATTTGTTACTCATTCTTATAACTTAGTAAGCATGAAATTGTATTCAAACAAGTATGTCTCTAATGAACTGCCTGATTGATTGATTGAATGACTGTCACTACTCCATTCAAGTCAACTCACGCCAATTTAAGATCTGCATGCTGTTTGGCAGCAGTGAATTGAGCACCAGCCTCTACTAATTCCTTTGTTGACAGACCTTTAGCTAGGCGAGGCAACACTTGCAGCTCCTCTTCTGCCTGGTGGGCAATGAACAGCTCTTCTATCCTTTGTACCAGTGACACCAATCTGCTGCTGTTGGTATCTGGAGAAGAAGAAACTACATCCAACAATTCCTCTAACTGGGAATCTAAATTTTTATGTTCTTGAAGGTTGTGTTTAACCAATAAACTGCCACTCTCCTTGTCAACCTGCTGCAATAAAGGATATAAGACTTCAAACTCGGCATGTTGGTGGAGACGGAGATCAATTACTAATGCTATTGCAATGAGTGATGCTGCTTGGATATTATTTTCTGCTATTTTAAAGAACTGGGTCAACAGTGTCAGTGTGTTGCGATGATCCTGTAGCATGGAGTGGGAAAAAGGGGTGAGTGGCAGAGGAAGAGAGAGAGAGAGAGAGTGTGTGTGGTGACTCAGCTGACTGCAGTCGGAGCGATCAGAAATGTAAGGGATATTTTCTCTTATCCGTCGACGTACTACCAAAATTGCGTCAGTGAGTAGGCACTCCTTTAATGCACCGACAGTGTGCAAGTTCGACAGCTGCTGTGCGTGCTCTCTCGACATATCCTGGCTATCTTGCCGATTAGAATGGAGAGATTTGGTTGCCAGCGTGGCGGGAAATGGTGTTCTTGTAGCATCCATGATCTTGACTTAGAGGTAATGCACTGATGTAAGTGTGGGTTTAACCTCTGGTGCCAGCGATTTAGTAGGCATTGCAAGGGTGGAGAGTAACGGCCGATGACCATCGGGAGAGTTTTGCCTGGACCTTGCATTTCACAAAAACTACTGGCGGAACCTCAACACAGTGATACTGGCATACAACGCTAACACATGGTAACTTCTGGTGATTTTGATTCCTACCCTCTTGGCTGTAATGTCTGTCTCAAACAACAACAGTGAAGAAGGCAAATTGGGGGTCCTGTTGCACTGGTAAATTCTGCAACAATAATGTCCAGGCGAGGCCCGGTGAATACTTCTTTTGATCTTCTAATAGCGCCAAACCTCAATACTTAACTAGCATTTTCAAGACTACCGGTATATAACATTGTGAAAACTATCCTATTTGCACTCGATACCGAGCTTACAAATACTATTGCAAGCAAAATCCATGCAACTTGCCCTAATACCGAGTTAGGCTTGAAATTAAAGATAAAAATCTGAGGCATTGCATTGCTATACTATAATAAATAATTACACATACCACATTGTTGATCTGAGTAGGAGAAACGCTGACAGATTGACAGTTATTCCGAAATGTTAAAGCAAAGTAGACCGCTGGCCAAGTGCAAGCCATGTACATTAACATCACTGCATTCTGTAGCTGGCACACATGAAATTCTAAGGATGACACGCATTGCAACGCAAGTGAAGGGATTGCCCTCCCAGACTGGCCGTAGAAATTCCACCGTCAAGGCTGCCATTGACTCAAACCGCTGGCTCTTAGAGGAAGAAGAAGCAGACTCGGCCAAGCTCGCCCTCGATCTAAATCTAGAGACGAGCTCAGGCAAGCGCAAGTATGTCAGAACTCTATCCAATTTTACATTTGAGAGATGGGCCTCACATAGATCAACAGATAGGTACTTCCGCCATATGAAAATGTTGGCACTCGGCAAGAGTTCCATTATCAAAGGCCTCGCGCAACCCCTCCTCTCTGTCACCGTCGTCTCTCTCCTAGTATGTGTCTATGAAAACTTGAGAATAGATGGTACTGTAGTGCCCACATGGGCCCCCAGCTTATTTATTCCTCAGGCTCCATTCGACTTAACATCATTTGCGTTGAGTCTATTGCTAGTGTTCCGAACCAATACTTCTTACGATCGCTGGCTAGAGAGTGTTACTGTGTGGAGTAACATAGCTAATAGGTCCCGTGATACAGTAAGGCAACTCATATCTCACTTGTACGAAAAAGATAGAGGAATGTCACCACTAGCTGCTGCAATGTGTAGATGGGTGGTTGCATATGCTCGTTCACTAAAGTGTGAATTGCAAGAAAGTTCATCATTAGAATTTGAATTAGAAGGTATACTTAGTGGGGAGGAGATCAAGCAAGTCATGGCATCGCATCATGCTCCATCCTTTGCACTTGCTGTGTTGACAGAACTGGCTGCCAGAGCTCCATTGCTGGACGCCCACCGTATCAGATTGGATGAAAATCTCACCTTTTTTGAAGATGCAGTAGGCGCATGTGAGAGATTGCTGAGAACGCCTATTCCTGTATCATATACAAGACATACCAGTAGATTTATGTTCATTTGGCTTACTGCGCTACCACTTGCTCTATGGCCAGCATGTGGTTGGGGTACTGCTCCGTTGGCCGTGGTCATTTCCTTTTTATTGCTTGGTATTGAAGAAATAGGGGTACAAATAGAAGAGCCATTTGGATGTATTCCACTGGAAGATTTATGTGATGAGATTGAAGGTGATGTGTTCAACATTGTAGAGGAGGCTCATTTGACTAAGAAGTTGGCAGGAGAAGCAGCAACCAGTGCCTTGGCTGGTGGGTTTAGAATTGATGAAGATTATGAAGAGGAAGGTAATGATAATACGAGTGGAGGGAAAAAGGTTGCTAAAAATAACGACGTTAGTAATGGCAATGGTAGTAAGAAGGCAAAGCCAAGGTCTGGCTTGTTCCAAAGATCATCATCTCGGTATGGTTGGTCAAGAAATGCTGATCATCGTGAATGGGAAGAAGATAGAGGAGATAACACTGGATCTGTCTGGAGTAGCATGGATGAAGATTATATATAGATATGGAATGATAATGCTGATGATGACTTGATATATGTTGCATCATCATCATCATTATCATGGTTGACTATTTATGAATGACGACAAATTGTAGACCTGTATTGTATCAAATATCTTTATTGGCTCTAAATATTCATGAATGAATGATTTAATATCTACACAGTGACAATCTAAAAGTCTGTTCTCTGTCATACCAACACCACCAATACCGTCACTGCCTTTTAGCCAGGACTGTCAGTCCACTGCCATCATCTATTTTCTTTTCAACCATCCATTCTGGGTGGGCAGATATAAACTCATCAATGGCTGGCCCAAGACCTTGCTTCACTTCTTCCTCAGTCATACCATGCTCCTGGGCATGCGCTATCACATCCCACCCTACTCCTTGAACGCTTTCCTTCTCCGCATTGCTGCCATCTAGCAGCGGGCCATGCAAGATAATGTAGGCGAGAGAAGGTTGACCCAATCCATACTTTTGCAATTCTCTCTTCAACTGCCCAGCAACATGCCAAGTATCAATAAAAAGCATTTCATATTCACTTTCTACCTCAAAATTAAGACTTGGTTGTTGGTGGAAGGTGTAGTCTATTCCCAGGCCAGTGGCAACCTTTCTGACTTCATCTACATTGGGGTGGAAATTGACCTCTGATGCTATGATGGACTTTGTAGTGGTGGTGTTGGTGGTGGGCGTTGTACCAGCATGTAGACCTTGCATCAAAGGCCACAAGACAGTACAAGATCCTTGGCCTAGTACAAATATACTAGTACACTTCTGCGCATATTCTCTCAGAGTCAACAACGAGACTGAAAACTCATTTGCAACCCCTAGATAGTGTTCAACATACAGGTCGAGCAGCTCCTCTGATGACAACCGAATTGCTTCTGGAGGGGGTACCCCACTGTCTTGCATCGCACGCTCCTGTTGGATCCACACATATGGATCATCCTTTCCAACAAAGAGCTCCCAGTGAGGGTTGTTTTCACTGGCCTCATTAATACAATTTATTAATAGTCTCATAGAGTCACATGTCGGGTCAAGAGAAGGTGGAGGGAGGAAGTTTCCAGGAGGGAATGTCAACCCAAAATGCCTTTTATCCCATTCCCATCCCCCCAGGATTTTCTGTGTTCCAGTCTCCTCCCACGTGCATTGATTAGTGGCATTCATATAGCCAGCATATGTAAAATGGAAGATATTAGCCAGCTTTCCATTGACATGTAGACTCTCTTGGGGCGGATGTGTTAGTAGATTATCTCTGATATCAAATATAATGGGCTCATCCAGCGTTGTGGCTGCAGCAAACACAAAACTGTACATTTCTAATACCCAACCTAGTTTGTCTCTAAATTCTTTAGTCTTGAGCAATGTTTTGGTAAGGTCGTACCAATTCTCAGATATTGCAGCAAGCTGGTGTCTATCCATAACACCGGGAGCGTTGCCGGTTGGGTAAAAGTGCTCCATAGATACATTCTTTGGATTAAAATGAGCTACAATATCAGGGTAGTAGTGTGGTCCCATGTACCAAAAGCTACTGGTAACGGGTCTGTCTCTTTGACTGGGGAGGGGAGGGGGCTCCATGATGATGTGATCAGGTTCAGACATGAATATATACCTCTCTGGAATCTTATGTAGATGATCCCTTGTAAACTGATAGAATGCATACGGTCTGTTTAATGGTGGGTAGTTGTGAGTGACCCAATCTTGCACTAGGAGATCTTCAGCGGGGAGAGTGTCCACCCTTATTGTGGGGATCTTATCCATAAAGTAGTCTGTTGTGTTGGAATGTAATAGTCGGGTGAATCCTCCCAATGGACCATCTGGGTACTTCTCCTTCATCTTCAGATATTGTTTATAGCACACTAGGATCATCCACTGGGCATAGATACTCTTATCTGTTGAAACTATCATATGATACTTGTCTTCTAGATATTCACTGCCTTGTTGCGGTTGTTGTTGTTGTTGTTGTTGTGGTGGTGGTGGTGGTGGTGGTGATGATGGCAGACTCACAGCTGCTTCCCCTTCTTCTTCTTTTTTTGGTGTCGTATCTAAATCTGTATTCTCCATATTCTCTGCATCTAATCCAACATCGTTTCCTGAATTTTCTTGTTCTTCTTCTTCTTGCTCTGTATAATCCAATACTATAAGTTCATCTTGCTCGGTGTAATCCAGTACATCCTCCTCGTCTAACGAGGTGTCTTGTTGTTGGTTCGCCTTTGGTTTGTGTGCCTCTGTATCAAGAAGAGGGGGGGATGCACTGGTGATTATCTTGACTACTATTACGTATCATCGCCATTTTGATGTCTCTGTAACGTAGTGTGTGTTCACTTACTCTTAGTAATGAAGGCCTTGTGAGGTGAGTTGGGACGAAGGGTTGTCACAGTCGGAGACGATCTGCTGGCAACCAAGATGACAATTGCCAAGATAGAGGCTATGATGAAGACATGCATTGGATATGATCTCGTGGTATGGCCTTTTTCAGACCGTTTTGTTGTCTTTATAAGCATTTTGAGGGCAGTAATAATAATTAAAATTTTGACATTAATCAACTTCAGACTACTGCCACGGAGGGTAATGTATTATACAATAAAGCTCATGCATATAGCATCGGCATATGGTCCCAAGTTGTGATTTGATAGAACTCCTGGGCTGTTGCGTTGGCTTTTTACATGGATTTTTAAGAAACCTTCTCAACCACCGCCGACTCTCTCCCCCGCACACACTCCTTTTTCTCTTCCTTTTCTCTCACCTCTCTACTCCAACACTTCTGGAACTACAACCTCTCTTCCTCCATCCATCATTGCGTACACTCTAGCAGCAAAGCTCTTGGTATCATCAATAGAAAACCCACCTGTCAAAGATGCTGCTTCAAACAAGAGCTGTACCTGCTCAGAGGCCTCCCTGCTGTCCATCTCCACCTTGTCCTTGAGTGCTACCACAATAGGATGTGCGGGGTTGATTTCCAATGTACGTTTCCCCTTCATATACTCTGCTGTTCTCTGATCACCCATTGCATTAGCCTTCATTATACGTTCCATATTAGAAGACCAACCAAATTTAGAGGCGACGACAATGGCAGGAGAATCAGTCAATCTACTACTCACAATCACCTTTTCTACCTTGTCTCCCAACACCTTCTTCATATAATCAGTCAATGGTTTTAACTTCTCACTGGCCTCCTCTAATGACTTCTTATCATCATCTGACTGATCCACTGACAAATCTTCTCTGCTGACATCAGCGAGTATCATACCATCATATTCAGTCATGTTGGCTGCTGCCACCTCATCAATTGGGTCAATGAGGTACAACACCTCGTACCCCTTCTTTTCCAGTGCCTCTGCGTATGGTGAAGCTTCAGCTGCTGCAATAGAGTCTGCTGCAAGGTAGTAAATCTGAGTCTGACCGTCCTTCTTGCGGCTGATGTAGTCATCAAGAGAAATCATGCTGTCCTTGCTGGAAGAAGAATAGAACCTGAGGAGTTTGGCCAATGCAGGTCTGTTGGCTGCATCTTCAATGATACCCAGCTTGATATTTCTACCAAATGACTCCCAGAAAGTCTCATAATCTTGCTTCTCTTCACGACCAGCAACTTCATTCAACATGTCCAGAGTACGTTTGATCAGCTGCTTACGAATAGCTCTCACCACACGACTCTCCTGGAGAATCTCTCTTGATACATTCAGTGGCAGATCACTGGAGTCAACAATACCTTTGACAAATGCCAGGTATCTGGGCAGCAAGCTCTCATCAAACTCATCTGAGATGAACACTCTCTTGACATACAATCTAATGTTGCGAGACTTCTTACCAGCTGCCATCTCATCATTGAATGGGGCCATACCGGGGATGAACATCATAGCCCCAAACTCAATAGTACCTTCTACATTGAAGTGAGAGACTGCCAAGGGATCAAGGAATTCTTTAAATGTAGCCTTGAAGAATTGACCATATTCATCCTTGGTAACGTCCTTGGGGCTACGAGTCCACAGTGGCTTGTTATCATTCTGCACTTGCCAATCTACTACTTCTTTCATCTCTTTCTTCTTGACGGGATCAATCTGCTTTGCATCTCTTCCTTCTTCCTTGGCCTTGGCATCTTCTTCTTCTTGAGCTTTGCGTGTAGCTTCATCATCAACCACCTCGATACTTTCTTGCTTTGGAGACAGCAGTTTAATGGGGAAGGATATAAACTCACTGTACTGGTGTATCAAGGCACCAAGTTTACTAGCATCCGCATACTCCCATGCATCAGTTTTCAAATGAAGAGTAAGACGAGTTCCTCTCTTCAGCTCTGATGCATCTCCCTCACTGACGGTGTACGAATGAGAACCAGCTGCAGCCTCCCACACCCAAGCCTTGCTATCACTGTTGTTCTTGGTCAACACACTGATCTTATCAGCTACAAGGAAGGCTGAGTAGAACCCTACTCCAAACTGTCCAATGAGACTAGCATCACCCTTTTCCTTCAGTTGTTCCATGAATTTGGCAGTACCACTACGAGCAATAGTACCAAGACTAGAGAGAAGGTCTTCTTTTGTCATCCCTACACCAGTGTCTTCAATAACAATAGTGTGGGCCTCCTTGTCAGCGGATATTCTAATCTCCAAGTCACTGCCAGTCTTGTATTCATCTGGGTTTTGGAGAGCCATGATACGAACCTTGTCAAGAGCATCACTGGCATTGCTGACGAGCTCCCTCAAGAAGACGTCTCTATTGGAATAGAGAGAGTGGACAATCATATCCATGAGGCGCTCGGTTTCAGCTTGATACGTGTGGGTTTCTGGAGTAGAGGTGGCACCGGCAGCGGCAGAAGCAGAGATGAGACGGCGATGGTGCCTTGGAGTCGTAGTGGGGAAGGCAGGGGTGGTGCCTGGGAGACGGTGTTGCATCATCATAGCGTTAGCAGATGAATGCATGCGCATTAATGAGGAGTTGCATATGTCATACTGACGAGGAGCGGAAAATGAGGGAATGCAGGCAGCTCCTTTGTTGTTTAATCGAGTCTGTGGATGATAAGGGATGAGAGGTTGGAAAAAAGGGGACGTGAATTGTCATGCATGTGGATTCAAATTGGTAAGATGTGATATACGTATAGTCTAGATTCCATTAGTATGAAGATGGCATATATATTTAACACTTACACCAAGGCGATTGAGCATGTTGACAGTGATTAATCTCCTCAACATAAAACGTTTCCTTCTGATTTAATGTAATGTATGTAAGAGAATGTATCAATGAAAAGTGACTAGTGAGGATCAATTGGTGTAATGATCTACAGCTGATAAATCTTTTGTAAGGCAGAGAGGAGATGTGCTTCTAGAAAATGCAGAGATCTCGTGGGAACTGGTGGGTGTTAAGAAGCGAGCCCTCGGTAGTTGGAACTGAGGCATCTTGTACAGTTTGCCTAGTTTATGTGTGTATAAGGGGGATTGAATGGTTGCTATGAAAAAAACACATCAAGGCAATGGATGGGAAATGACCAAACAACATAGAGAGGCTAGAGAGAAGAGAGTGTCGGAGCGATTTGAAAAGATGGGATTTTGAGATAAGAAGATCATGATCATATTGCACCACATGAAGACCTTCTTTTCAAAGAATTGATTCAAAACTTGTATAATATCATACAAACAGCTCAATACCGGCTTTTGTGTGGCTGCTTCGCTGAAAACAAAAGAGCATTCAACTGACGACTTCCTACTACATCACCTCGAAAGCCAGAGAAAATGATTTCGGTGCTTAGTATGTCCCGAGCAATACTTCCTACCAAGACTAACTCATTACACAAGACCCAAATCTTGTCCAACAAGCCGATGTTTGGGGTTTCAGTCCAAAGACATGGATCGTCGCCACCGACTCTCTCAACTGTAATCAGACGAGTCCGCCAAGAAACAGCCGAGGAGGTAAGTCTGTGAGCGCGCCCCCCCCCCCCAAAAAAAAAAACAAAA
>Ga0209986_10001660_pt1 | contig 21157 bp, 25 predicted proteins | sample BlataG_FD_183168 | JGI IMG/M metagenome (GOLD analysis project Ga0209986, IMG submission 183168) | Deep subsurface microbial communities from Black Sea to uncover new lineages of life (NeLLi) - Black_00105 metaG (SPAdes) (version 2) | ecosystem: Environmental > Aquatic > Marine > Oceanic >... | reverse complement strand
AACCAATCATTAGGCTCAAGAAGATGCTTGAAGCACGCGCACTGGTGTTCATTCATTCACCTCCGACAGCTTTCATCATGTGCCTCATTGACTATTTACTTTCACGTCTTCCTCCATCATAGGACGATTTGTACCGTAAGACAAGTGCTCGCTGCGGTTAAATATCAGTGAGTAATCAATTTTTTGTGTCTGAATGAGGATTCTCTTCCTTTGTTTGTTGACAGCTTCCCTCCGGTTCGCTAACATGAAATTGTTGCCGAGGTGGCGGAATTGGCAGACGCGCATGGTTGAGGGCCATGTGGACTTCATACGTCCGTGCGGGTTCAAGTCCCGCTCTCGGCACCAACGTCGCGCGTTAGTGCAGGCTCAATTATGCGAATTTTACTGGACGTGATGGGGGGAGATCTCCCCCCGTGTGAGTTGGTGAGAGGGGGAATTGCTGCTGGGCACCAGAGTGGTGTCGATATTCTCTTTGCCGGTGATCCTGAGGTAGTCCGTGCTGCGCTTAACGCGCACAACGAGCTGGAGGGGGGATGTTTCACCATCCTCCCGACGACGCAGACGATCGGAATGGACGAGTCGCCTGTACGGGCGGTGCGCAGTAAACGCGACTCTTCGTTGGTTAGAGGATTGATTGCCCTCAAGGCGCGGGACGTCGATGCGTTCGTCTCTCCGGGGAATACAGGTGCGGTGGTCGCCGGTTCAATCTTTACCCTCGGTCGCATCGCCGGGATCCCCCGGCCGGGGATCGCCGCTTCTGTACCAACCGTTCTTGGAGAAGAGATCCTTGTCATCGATGTAGGAGCGAATGTCGATTGTGCCCCGGCTCACCTCGCCCACTTTGCCTTGATGGGGGCAAGCTACGCGCGTGACGTATTGGGGATCTCCCACCCGAGGATCGGCCTATTGAGCGTCGGAACGGAGAAGACAAAGGGGAATAAGCTGAACTACCGCGCTTTTGAACTCCTGGAAGCCGGGCCACTACCGTTTGTCGGGAACGTCGAGGGACACCACCTACTCACCGAGCGGCCGGTCGATGTGGTCGTCTGTGACGGTTTTGTGGGGAATGTCTTTCTAAAGGCGCTTGAAGGAGGGGTCTCGGCTGTGAGCGACTTGTTGAAAGGGTCGATTCGGGATAGCTTTCGGGCCAAGATAGGAGGGCTGCTTCTGCGGCCTATCTTTTCCGTCCTGCGCGATAGGCTCTCCTACCAGCGTTTCGGTGGGGCACCGCTTCTCGGTGTGAACGGGGTGGTGGTGATTGCCCATGGGCGATCCGATGCCAAAGCGATCGAGTCGGCGATCGAGGTCGCCCGTTGTGCTGTTGAGGCCGACCTGAACGCTGAGATCGAACGAGGGATCAGTGGGTGGAGTACCGATGGGAGCTAGGATCATCGGAACGGGGAGCTACCTGCCCCCGAAGTGCGTGACCAACGCTGACCTTGAGAGGATGGTCGATACCTCAGATCAGTGGATTGTTCGACGGACCGGGATTCGGTCACGTTATCACCTTGCTGAGGGGCAGGATCCAGCTATTATGGGGATCGAGGCCGGGAAGAATGCTCTTAACCAGGCTATGGTCTCCCCTGAACAAGTCGATCTGTTGATTGTCGCCAGCAATTTTCCCGATATGATCTGTCCGGGGTCTTCGCCGTTCATTGCCGCTGGGCTCGGTCTTGACCACGCACCATTCTTTGACCTCAAGGCTGGCTGTTCGGGATTTGTCTATGGTCTCGCTATAGCCGATGGGTTAATCAGCTCCGGCTTATTCCACCATCTCTTGTTGGTGGGGACCGAGGCCCTCTCTCGTGTTACTGACTGGTCCGATCGCAAGACCTGCGTCCTGTTTGGCGACGGCGCTGGTGCTGTCCTGCTCGAACCGGCCCCACCAGGGGAGGGGGTCCTAAGTAGCGCGCTGTATGGGGACCACGATAAGGCTCTCCTTCTTCACCTCCCTGCCGGCGGCACGAGGAGACCGGCAAGTCACAAGACCGTAGAGGCGAAAGAGCACTACCTGAAGATGGAAGGGGCAGGGGTCTATCGCAGTGCGGTCCCGATGATGGAACAGGCTACCCGCGAGGTACTCGCTTCTGCTTCACTTCGGCTTGTTGACGTCGACTGGCTGATTCCACATCAGGCGAACATCCGCATCATTGACTCACTGATCCGGCATCTTGATTTCAGTCGGGAGCGGGTGATTATCAACCTCGACCGCGTCGCCAACACCTCGACCGCGTCCATCCCCATTGCCCTCGACGAGGCGCTTCGCTCTGGGAGGATCGCCCGCGGCGACCTTGTTGTCCTCACAGCCTTCGGTGCTGGTGCGACCTACGGGGCTGTAGTGTTAAGGGCATAGACATGCCAGGACAAAAGAGGAAGATAGCGTTCCTTTTTCCGGGGCAGGGAAGGATACCCCAGAGGCTTCCCCCAGCCTCCGACGTGGGAGAACGTTTGTTCACACTAGCAGCGGAAAGAGGACTTCCTTTGCGGGAATGGATCACAAGCGGTAGTTTGGACCTTCTCCACCGGACTGAGTATGCTCAGCCAGCGGTTCTGATCGATAGCCTAGCGAAGGAAGAAGCTTTACGAGGAAACGGCGTCAAGCTTGGTATCGTCGCTGGCCACAGTCTGGGTGAGTACGCAGCCCTGGTGAGCGCTGGTCTTCTCACTCCGGAGGAAGCCCTCTTAGTGGTGATCGCGCGTGGACGCCTCATGGCAAGTGTTGAGGGTGGAATGGCAGCGATCGTCAAACTCCCAGTCGAGGAGATGCAGGCGATCTGCGGGCGTATCGGACCGGGCGTGGCGATCGCCAACTACAACGGACCGAGGCAGGTAGTTATCTCCGGTGAGCAAAAGGCGCTCAAGGAGGCGATGGCGGCAGCAGAGCAGGCCGGTGGCCGGGTGATTCCCTTGCGCGTTTCCGGCCCATTCCACTCCCCATTGATGACTGAGGCGCAGGTAGCACTTGTCCCACAGATCGAGTCACTCTCCTTCGATGCCCCTTCCGTTCCCGTGGTCTCCAGTGTGAGCGGAAAAGTGGAGACCGACCCAGCAAGGTTAAAAGCGCTGTTGTTGACACAGATCACTGCTTGTGTACGCTGGGTAGATGTGGTAGACAGTTTAGTGGCTAGTGCGGTAACTTGCGCAGTGGAAGTTGGTCCGGGAGAGGTCCTCACCGGCCTGGGGAGGCGGATCACCTCGCAAGTGCAGTTTGTTACCTTCAAGGAGGCGCTGGATGGGTGAATTCGATGGGCGGGTGGCGGTCGTTACCGGTGGGACAAGGGGAATTGGAAGGGCTATCGTACACCTCTTGCACCGTGAGGGGTGTGTGGTTGCAGTCCTTGCCCGCAACGAGGAGGCTGGGACGACCCTCGTTGAGGAACTCGAACACTGCCGCTTCCTGCGCGCGGATGTTTCAGATTTTGCACGGGTTAAGGAGGTCGTAAACTCGATCTATGAGGAGTATGGACAGATCAACTATCTCGTCAATAATGCCGGGATCACACGTGACCGGCTGATCCTGCGGATGAGCGAGGAGGACTGGAGCCGGGTGGTTGAGGTGAACCTAACGGGGGCCTACAACTGTGTCCGTGCCTGCCTACGCTACATGTTGAAGGGAGAAGACGGAGCGATTGTGAACATTGGCTCTGTGGTAGGAGAGACGGGAAATGTGGGGCAGGCGAACTACGCCGCCTCCAAGGCCGGACTCATCGGTCTGAGCCGAAGCGTGGCCAAGGAAGTTGCCGGCCGTGGGATCCGAGTGAACGTGGTCTCTCCTGGGTTCATCCACACTGAGATGACAGAGGGGCTGAGTGAAGAGGCCCGCTCTTTCTATCTTGATCGCCTCCCTCTAAGAAGGGAAGGAACCCCGGAAGAGGTGGCCGAGGTTGTGTCGTTCTTGCTTTCCAAACGGGCTTCATATATAACTGGGCAAGTCATCGGTGTCAATGGGGGACTTTACCCCTAAGAGATCTATGAAAGGAGGTGTCGATATCGATGAACGATATTGCGACCAGGGTGCGGGCGATCATTTCCGATCAACTGATGGTTGAACCGGGGGAGGTCACAGATGAGTCCTCGTTTGTTGAAGACCTGGGGGCCGACTCACTGGACACCGTGGAACTGATCATGGAGTTTGAGGATGAGTTTGGGGTGGAGATCTCAGATGAGGACGCGGAGAAGATCTCCACTGTGGGGGAGGCAATCGCTTATATGAAGAAGTTAATGGAGGGGAAGGAATCCTAACACTTTTAGTCGGCGAAGAGGGGCAACGGAGGCGCGTTTGTCCCTTTTTTGTTTGCAGGCTCGTTTTCCTATCGTGAAGGGGTGAGGTGATTCTCTATGAGAGAAGGCGAGAGGCGTGGAACCGTCGGGCGAGAGAGTAAGAACCCTTACTTTGAGGGTCAGAAATACCCCGAACCGACCGTCTGTCCCCGCTGCGGTCTGGTCTACCACGCAGGGAGGTGGCAGAAAGTAGATGAGGCGCCATCTCATCCGGTGCAAGAGAGCCATTGCCCGGCGTGTCGGCGCGAGATCGATCGCTACCCGGCCGGCTTGGTGGTTCTACGAGGAGCGTACCTTAAAAAACATCACCAAGAGATTCTAAATATTGTTCGCAACCAGGCCGCTTCTGCCGCCGCCGCCCGTCCTTTGCAGCGGATTATGTGGGTGAAAGAGGGACAAGGAGAAGTTGAGATCGCTACGACCAACGGCCACCTCGCACTTAGAATCGGCAAGGCGATCAAGAGTGCAAGCAAAGGGGACCTCACCATTAAACGAGCTGCGGAGGATCAACTCGTACGCGTCTACTGGGAGAGGTAGGATTAGGTGGACGATGGCCGTGTTTATATGATTGGTCGCTTCCTAAAAGGAGTCTTCTCAGCAATTTTTTCACACCAGCAGGAGGGAGGGTTTCTGCTCTTATAATGTGGCAGGTATCCCCGACTGCCGTATAAAACGAGCACGTGATTGCTCAGATCCCCTTTTGGGAGGATGAGTCCTCGATTAAGGGTAATAACCTAGTTGGGCTCGCCCTTGTCAGGGCCAAGGTAAAAGGTGACCTTCCTCCTGGCGTGCGCTACCTCATCGACCCGGGGAGTGTGGGACAATCGTGCGACTCTGGAGTAAGGAGGTAGGATGGAGAGCGAGTGCGCGCTTGAGGTGGCGGTGGAGATAGTCAAAGATGTGGGGAAGATCCTGCGCGCGGGTATGTACACTGATATTGACAAAAAAGCGCGCTACAAGAGCCACCGCCACGACGTAGTGACGATCTTCGACCGCCGCGCCGAGGAGATGATCGTCACGGCCCTAAACAAGGCCTTCCCCGATCATGGAATTCTCTCCGAGGAAGGGACGGCTAAAGAGGGAACTTCCTCCTATCGCTGGGTGATCGATCCACTCGATGGGACAAATAACTTCCTGAGTGGTTACCCCCAGTTTGCAATCTCGCTTGCCCTGATGCGTGGAGCGGAGGCACAAGTCGCCTGTATATACGATCCGTTACGGGAGGAGATGTTCACAGCGATCTGCGGGAAAGGGGCGTTCCTAAACGGGGAGCCAAAACACGTGAGCGCCCAGGGGTCTCTCGACGGGGCGCTGATCGGGGCCGGCTTCTCCTCGCGGCCGGAGCGTGCCTTGATCACCCACGCCGTATTAAAGCACCTCATCCCCCATGCGCGCGCGATCCGCGCCGCTGGTTCGGCGTGTCTCGACCTTGCCTATGTAGCCGCTGGGCGGCTCGACGCAACCTGGTATGTCTCCCTCTCGCCATGGGATGTCGCCGCTGGGAACCTCCTTATCCATGAGGCAGGAGGCCGGGTGAGCAACCTTGAGGGTGCCCCCCTCACCGATCCAGAGGTAGGGATCCTGGCGACAAACGGCCGCATCCATGCGGAGATGCTTGCCCTGGTTGGCAAGAAGCGATCTTTGTGAATCCTTAACTGTCAACGATCGCACGCCTAGCCTACTATTGCGAGATCATCCCAGGCTGAGGGGGTTTACTCTGCTTTCTCCCTTTTCCTCTCGGCGACGATCGGCGACGATCTACACTAATACCTTGTCCATTACCCAAAAGGCGCGCCTGTTTAGCTCCTTTTAAAAGGCCGACTGTAATCTAGATCACGGAAATTTCTGTGTGCTTTCTTGTAAAATGAGGTTCGAGATAGGGGGAACCGATAAGGAGGTAAGAATGTATGGCAAGAGACTGCTGCTAACTAGTCTGTTGATCGGGTCGCTTTTCTTCTCCCTCGTTGCCTGGGCAACCCCGGAGAACTTAGTCTTCATTCTTGATGCGTCGAACAGCATGAATAAGCCGTTCGATGGTGAGTCGCGATTGGATGTGGCCAAGGGAGCGTTGAGCGAACTGTTGGAAATATTCCCTGAAGGGGTCAATGTGGGGCTCCTAATTTACGGCCATCGGATCGCCAAGGGCGATAGGGAAGCAAGTTGTCAGGACATCGAGCCGCTCTTCTCGCTTCTTCCGTTTAACACATCCGTGGGCGAGGAGATGATCGCCGCATTCCGCGGGGTGAAGGCGCAGGGGCTGACCCCCCTCGCCGACGCGCTGGTAGTGGCGTCGAACGAGATCTCCGCGTTTTCAGGGGAGAGTGCGATCGTCCTTATAAGCGATGGTGAGGAGACCTGTGGCGGGGACCCGCTCGTCGTTGCTCATATGATCGCTACGATGACGCCTCCGACGCTCCTGCATGTTATCGGGCTCGATGTGGAAGAGCAGGTGCGCGCAACCATGATCGCGATGGCAGAGGCGACCGGCGGTGAGTACCGTGATGTGAGTGAGGCAAAAGATCTATTCGCGGCGCTCTTTGCCGTGATCTCACCCCCAGAGCAGCCAACCGTCCCCGTGGTACCATCAGAGTATGCGTGCTTTGGGATCACCAATGTAGTATGGGGAACAGGAGGCAATGATACGCTGTACGGAACGCCAGGAAATGACCTGATTTACGGCCTTGCCGGGAATGATCTCATCATTGGCCTTGATGGGAACGACATCCTTCTCGGTGGTGAGGGAGATGACATCCTCGAGGGAGGAGACGGGAACGATGTTCTCATCGGCGACCCCGGGGATGACCGACTGTTCGGTGCGGCGGGGAATGATGTGCTCTGCGGCGGCCCTGGCGATGACTCGCTTGAAGGGGAGAGCGGCGATGACATCCTTTGCGGTGGAGTGGGGAATGATAAGCTCCTCGGTGGCCCGGGGAATAACCAGCTTTACCGCGTAGATGGATGCGACATCCTTCTTGAAGGGATGGTGATCGAGGGGCTTTATCCAGGCTGTCGCTGCCTTAGTCTATCCTGTCCCCGTGCCGCAGCCTGTCCTCCTGTTCCAGCCGTTCCTAGTTGTCCTCCTGTTCCAGCCGTTCCCAGTTGCCCTCAACCGCCCAGTTCGCTCGTCCTGCCTTGTCCAATCCCAACTGGCGTCAAGTCGGTCGATGAGGGCACTTCGATAAAGCTGCATGGGACGGTCGATGATTCCGACTGCAATGTCGTTGAGGTTCGTTGGCATGCGGATAAGGGACGATTCAGCGATCCCACGCTCCTTGACCCCATCTATTTTGCCCCCATGACCGACCGTTGCGAGGGGGAAGAGGCGTCAATCACCCTCATCGCGCGGGATAACTGCGGAGCCGAAGGGAGTGACTCGTTCATGGTTCACGTCAACAACGTGAATCATCCCCCGCTTCCAGAGGCCGGGGCGGATATGGTGGTCGATGAGCTAGCCACGATTAGCCTCACCTGCTCTGCGTCCGACCCGGATGGGGACACGCTTAGCTACCGCTGGACCGTGGACTGCGGTCGAGGGACTTTCGACGATCCCACCCTCCTGCATCCCACCTACACGGCTCCGACGACGGACCGCTGTGAAGGGGAGGACATCGTTCTGAGGCTGACCGTGACCGATGCCTGTGGGGCGAGCGCGAGCGACACTATGGTCGTCCACGTGCGAAACGTCAACGCCCCGCCGATCGTGGAGCTTGGACCAAGCTTCTCCCTGAACGAGGGGGCGTTGCGGAAACTCATGCCGGTGGTGAGTGATCCCGAGTGTGAGGAGCTTAACTACTACTGGATCGCGTCCAAAGGCGCGTTTGATGACCCCTATGCGGCAAGCCCGTGTTACACTGCACCGTTCGTCGACCCATGCGAGGGCGAAGACGTGGTGATTACGCTCACGGTGACCGATCGTTGTGGGGCCAGTTCGTGTGACTCACTGACTGTTCATGTGAACAACCTGAACCTTCCTCCTGTTGTCAAGGCGGATCCGTAAGGATCCGAGAAGAACGACGACCGTTGGCTGATCTGCTCCGTCGCTTCAAAGGGCGGAGCAGATCACTTCTTATATGAAAGGCACGATCCTTGGCTCTTTGCTATCCAGTATGGGTAACTTGGCTGAGTGCGGATAAACCCGGCTTTGGGTCACCCTCTTGAACCGAAAACCTTTGAAATTATTAGGAAGGCAGGAAACCAGGAAAAGGTTTCACAATATGGACCCTACAAACCTTGCTTCCCTCGTTCTTGACTCCTCATGGTTTCCTCATAATAAAATAGCGGGCAAGCTCAAGTTTGAGTTACCCACTCGACATAGCGAGGAGTCCGGCTACACCCAGACCTATCTGTATGGTCACCAAACGGTCTCTACGGCGTAGAGAGAGATCTGTGGGTCCGCACTCAGGATGGGCAGATTTTCCAACTGGGCTTGGGCGACGAGCATGCGGTCAAAGGGGTCGCGGTGGTGATCCGGAAGGGTATACACATGCAGAGCATGGCTCATCTGGATCGGCCAAGCTCTCTATGGCGTTTAGGGCCATTTGTTCTGGAACGAAGGTTTCCAGGGGTTCCGGCAGCGTAAGCCTCCCCAACCTGACCTTAACGGCGATCTCCCAACCGCTGTCCGCGCTTAAGAAGAGCTTGTTGTTCCCATCCTTGATGATCGCAGAAGCCCGTGAGGATAGCCGGGAATCATCACTGATCCACCACAAAAAGACTTGTGTGTCCAACAGGGCCTTCATTCTTCAAACGTCTTAAGGACCGATTCAGGAAGCGGCGCATCGAAATCGGGGGCGATGTTGATTCTGCCTTGCGCGCTCCCCGGGGTACGATGCAATGGACGGTGTTCGATTGGGACCAAACGAGCTACGGGCCTTCCGGCGTTAGCGATGACGATCTCTTCCCCCGCTTTTACCCGCGCCAATAGCTTGGAGAGGTTTGTCTTTGCCTCATGCGTATTCACCTGTAGCGGCATCCTAAGCACCTCCGTTCTCTGCAGTATAGACTAAGTCATTAGCTAAGCCAACCTCAACTAAGGGAGAGGGGAAGAGGGCCTCACTACATCCTCCAAGCGGGAAACCCGCAGGGCGACCGCTGAAAAGACGGTGTTCAAGACGAAAACTCAAGAAGAAATAGGTATGGTGTCCCCGGACCGGAACTCCGCCTGCCTTAGCTATTTGCCCATCAAGGACGCGGCGAGCCGGGACGAAATTCAAAAACCGAGTTCAGACTCTTTAAGGTAACAGAATCCGACGTAGGCCCCCGACCGATGACTCAACTTTCAGAAGGGGAAGAAAGTTAGAAAAAAATCTTGATTTTTTTCTAACTTACCGGGTAAGATTCACTGGAGGTAAATTGCCATGAAGAAGAAACTCGGTACCATCCTAGAAGAGGAAGTCATCACCGAGCTCAAGGTCCTGGCAGCCAAGGAGGATAAAAAGCTTTCCCAGCTCATCGAGGAAGCCCTACGTCAGTATCTCAAGCGAAAGCAAGGTCGGGTGGTCAAAGAGACTAAAGGTACATTGAAGGCTTCGCCCCGGGTTGTCCAAGCCATCCTGGAGGAAGAGGAGTTCTATGGCGCCTGAGGAAAAGGCACTCCCGCTTCCAGAGTTGCCCGCCGGGCAAACCATCTTTATCGACGCCAATATCTTTATCTACCACTTCACCGGGATCTCGCAGGAGTGCTCGAGCTTCCTTGAGCGTTGCGAGCGGGGAGAGCTTTGGGGCGTCACCGCAGTGCATATCCTTTTGGAAGTCCTGCATCGGTTGATGATGATCGAGGCTGTGACCAAGAGGTTGGTGACGTCGGGGAATGTGGTGAAGAAGCTTCGGGAGAAGCCCAATGTGGTGAAGCAACTCGCCGATTATCAGAGCAAGACCGAGGCCATCTCAGAAATGGGTATCGAAGTGGTAGGGCTAACCCTAGATGCCCTGAAGATCAGCCATCCTTATCGCAGACGGGACCGCCTTTTGGTCAACGACTCTCTGACGGCAGCCGTGATGGAGGCAGAAGGAATCTTGGATCTCGCCACTGCCGATCCCGATTTCACACGGGTGGAGGGACTTCGGGTCTATAGCCCCCTGGACATTGCTGAAAGGTGAGACTACTAGCCCGCTTCCCGATAGGCAGGGGTTTCCCAGAGACATAACACTTATTTTCCTGTTCAGCAGATTGCTCGCTTTTTTAATGGTCTTCCTTAAGAAGTCTTCATTCTTTCTTCAGAATGGCAGCATGACCTGGGAGATGTAGTATGGTGTTGCTATATCCCCCGAGTGAGAAGCTGACAGGGCGACCGCTGAAAGGACGGTGTCCAAGAAGAAAACTTGAGAGGAAATAGGTATTGTGTTCCCGGAACGCGCTCGAATGATTCTCAAGGGACATTCCTGACACTGCTTGCTGCAACTGCATTATGGACAGCGGACCCCATCAATCGCAGACGCATCCTAATACAGAGGAATCCTAACCCTGAAAGGATCTATCCCGGATACCTTCATAGCTTCTTCTCCCAACTTGATCCGATAGCTTTCCTTGATCCGCCTTGAGTCCAGTCCGAGAGCGATGTTCATGCCCTTGACAACCTTCCAAAAGCAATATACACTTTTTGTCACCATTATCGCGTATGGCGTGATCTTGATGAGTAAAAGTATATGGCTAGGGCCTCTGGAATCAGAGCTGATATTCACCCTGGAAAAGGAGAATCTCGTGGTATTTAGATCCAGGGATGCCAAGAGGATTTTACAAGTTTCGGATTCCTCTGTGGCTAATGTACTCCATCGCTTGAAGAGGAAAAGGAGGATTGAGGAGATAGAGAGAGGCAAGTATGTTCTAGCCCCTGCCAGATCAGGAATAGAGGGCTATTGGAGCGAAAACATCTACCTCGTGGTCGATAACCTCCTGGAAGACTACTACGTGGCTTTCTGGAGTGCCATGCACTACTGGGATATGACCGAGCAAATGCCCTCTGCTCTTCTTGTTGCCACGACTAAAAGGAAAAGGGATTTGGAATATGGCAGCCAGCCCATCAAGTTCGTTACGATTTCTCGAAACAGGTTCTTTGGCATCGTGCTTGAGGAAATAGATGGGAAGAAATTCAACATCTCCTTGAGGGAGAAGACTATTCTCGATGGGTTGACGTACCCCCAACATTGCGGGGGTCTTTCCGAAGTTTCTAAAGCTCTCTGGAATTCGAGGAATGATTTGAATTGGGATAGGGTGCTGGAATTTCTTAAGAGGCTGAATGTCAGCTCGGTTACCAGACGCCTTGGCTATCTCATGGAGACCCTCGAAATTGGAGATGGTATTCTGGATAGACTTCCTCACGAATTCACCGGATATAGATGGCTGGATCCCTCAAGCAAGAAGCAAGTTAGGGCCTACTCTACAAAATGGGGCCTGAAGCTCAATTGGACTAGGGAGGAGTTGCTGGCCTGGAGAGGATCTTGATGAGAAAAGATGAGCTTAAGAGGTTGGCAGGAAAAGAGAAGATTCCCTTAGGAACTGTGGAAAAGGACTATGTGATTAGTATTCTCCTTGAGATCATTTCAAGACTTCCGTGCTCTGACAGCCTCATCTTTAAAGGTGGGACGTGTATTAAGAAGATCTACTTCCCTGATGCGAGGTTTTCAGTAGATCTGGACTTCTCATGCTTGGGAGATGTCACGCATGAACTTTTAGCTAATCTGAAAAGTTCTTTAGCAGGCAGGAGCATTCGAGATGTTGAATTCATTGATGTAGTTGAGGAAGAGAGAAGGGGAGATAGTGTGAGGCTTGGTGTCAAATACAATGATGTGAACGGTCATCCCACAAGTGTCAAGATCGATCTCTCCCTCAGAGAGAAACTATTGAAGCCTCCTAAGCCAAGAGAGGTACTGAATTCATACTATAGCGATATTCCGGCCTACGAGATCATGGCCCTGAGTCTAGATGAGATCCTCGCAGAGAAGGTCAGAGCTGTGATCGCACGAGAAGCCCCTCGGGATATCTATGACATCTGGTATCTGCTTAGGAAAGGAGCTAAGTTTGATCTAGAGGTAGTTAACAAGAAACTCAAGATCCTGAAGAGGGACAAGACCTTCACGCTGGAACTCTTTAAGCAACGTTTGGACGAGAAACAAGAAGGTTGGAAGAGGGATTTGGTAATGCTGGTTCCTAAAGCTCCAAACTTTACCCAAGTCAAGGAGAAAATCCTTGAAGCGATTGCTGGTGACCGCTGAGCGTTTCCAATGCCCTGTCAACTTCAAATGCTTCTTCTCTCTCGATTCTCATGGCCTTTCTGATACGGACCTCCGAGTAAAGCACTCCTAATTCCAACTCAATGCGGGAGACACAATGCTCATTTCTTGGGCTCCCACTATCTACTCTACCCTCAGTGATCAAGCGCTAAGTGACTCCTTGGTTTGGTTAAGGATGAGTCTCTCGTTCACGTTCTCAGGCCACTGCGTGACATTCATGACTGGAAGGATGTTCTTCGCATCAATGCGATGGATTCCAGAGACATAACACTTATTTTCCTGTTCAGCAGATTGCTCGCCTTTTTCTTAATGGTTTTCCTTAAGAAGTCTTCATTCTTTCTTCAGAATGGCAGCATGACCTGGGAGATGTAGTATGGTGTTACTATATCCCCCGAGTGAGAAGCTGACAGGGCGACCGCTGAGAAGACGGCGTCCAAGACGAAAACGTAAGAAGGAATGGGTATTGTGTCTTCGGAACTCACTACGTCCAGATGATGGACCGTTGTGAGGGAGAGGACATCGTTGTCGGTCTGAGTGTGACGGATGCGTGTGGTGCAAGCGCAAGTGATTCGATGATCGTACACGTGAATAGCGCAACCGATAGCCCTCCTACAGTTAAAGCAGATCCGTAGAAAACGACCGAGGTTTGATTTGCTCCGTCTTATCAAAACGCTTCGCAGATCACTTCTTCAGGTGGGCAGGTATGCTGCTGAAGGTGTTGCAGAATAAGCTCGCCGATTGGGTTCTCCCGCGCTAGTGCGTGAGCAACGTGCAGGTGGAGGCACTTCACCCTGCTAAAATCAGCGGTCCCGCCGATCCCCTTCTCAAGAAGGCTGTTTAACATTTCTGCTTCTTCAAGAAACGCGCGGTCCTGCGGGGAAAGGAGACGTTGCCGCTCGGTGATATAAGCCTTATGCGCTTCCCAAAGGCGTAACGCCAGACCCTTGTCCTTGCGCAGTTTCGCCTCCATCCGTTTGATCCAACCTTCCGCCTCCAGGTGATCGATCGCTTTAGTAAGGAAGGGGCACGTGAGCCAGAAGATGGTCGGGAAAGGCTTACCTTCGATCAACGGATAGACAGTAACTACCTGCGGATAGCCGTAGCGGCAGCGACACTCGATCCCGAGAAGGCCGCGCGGGATACGCCCAAGCTGTTTTTCGATGATCCTTTTGTCCTTCAGTGATACAGGTTCCATCGATCGTTCCTGTATTTCTCCGCTGCGAGCTCCCTTGCTCGCCGCGTTTCTTTTTCGGTAAGGCCTCCCTCATGAAGGGAGTGCTTGAGGAACTGGGAGAGCCCGGCAGCGATTCGTTGTACGAGATCCTCCAAAGGGAGGGCCTGGCGCGAGGCTTCTGCGATCGTTGTCGTTTGATGAGGTGTAGAAGGAACCCTTAAAGGATGGTAGCCCTTGCGCAGGGCAAGAAGGAGGGTCTTCATCGGGATGTTGGCCGGTTTTACGAGCAGGGTGGTGTGGTAGAGGAGGGATTTGCCGCGGCGAGCCTGGGCGGCCCCGGCGAGCTTCTTTTCACCGATGAACAGGTTATTCTCGCGGGCGAGGATACCGATCTTAAGATCGGCGAGGCTCGAGGCGATCGCCGCCCCAAGGCGGGAGAAGGTCTCCTTAACCCCGCCTAAAAAGCGGCTATCCGATAAGTAAAGGGAGATATTGAGATTTCCCGGATAATGATAGACCGTGCCTCCGCCGGAGAGGCGGCGAAGGATCGGGATCCCAAGCTTCGTTGCTCGTTTTCGGTCAACCTCGGCTTTAACAGACTGGGACCGCCCTATTATCACAGCGCGGTCGTTCACCCAGAAGCGTAGTGTCTCCTTTTTGCAGTTAAAAGCGGCCTCAAACAGGGTCTCTTCCAACGCGAGTCCGTCCGCAGGGAAAGATGGGGCGAGATCACGGATCAGACGAAGCATTCGGTAAAGAGCTTTGCCGCGTGATAAGAGCTTCGCACAAGCGGCCCGGCGATGACTGCTCGGAAGCCGAGCTCTCTTGCGTTTTCGCCTAGCTCGTCGAATTCCTCCGGCGGGAGGTAGCGGGCTACAGGAGCGGCACCTTTTATCGGTTGCAGGTACTGCCCGAGCGTAATGGCTTTGACACCGACATCATGAAGGTCGCGCAGCGCTGTAAGGATCTCCTCGTGCTGCTCACCCATTCCTAGAATAAGTGAGCTCTTGGTGATGGTTCGTGGTGTCAGCACCCCGAACCGGTTAAGGACTTTAAGGGAGAGATCGTAGCTTGCACGACGGTCACGCAGGTGGGGGGTCAGTCTTCTTACCGTCTCCAGGTTATGACCGATGACGTTTGCCCCCGCCGCTGCCACCGCTGCCAGAGCTTCCTCTTTCCCGGAGAAGTCAGGAACAAGCGCCTCCACCCTAACAGTGGGAGAGTGTTCCTTGATCTTTGACACTGTTTTTGCAAATAGGCTCGCTCCTCCGTCTTTAAGGTCATCGCGGTCGACCGACGTGAGAACGACGTAGGAGAGTGAAAGTTCGGCAACTGCCGCGGCGAGGCGAGTCGGCTCATCTTGATCGACCACCCCGCCGGGGTCTCCGGTCGGGACCGCACAGAAGCGGCAGGCGCGTGTGCACACCTTTCCCAGAAGCATGAACGTGGCGGTGTGCGCTCCCCAGCACTCAACCACGTTTGGGCAGCGGGCTCCCTGGCACACGGTAGTCAGGCGGTGACGGGCAAGGATATCGCGAACGATGCGTATACCCCCAACCGCACAGGGTGAAGGGGCTTTCACCTTCAGCCAGGACGGTAGATCGTTCATTGTCATCCTTCCCAGAACTTATACGGATTTGCTCGCGTGAAACGCCATCCGAAGAGCGGTTCCATCTTGGGAATAAGGCCGGTGGCAACTTCCTCTAGGGTGAGGGGCTGTTCGATCAGCTCATTTAAAGAGACGACCTCGATCTCCATCCCGCAAGGGTTGATCATGCCAAAGTGAGCCTTGTCCACTGCTACGTTCATGGCCAACCCGTGCCTTGTCACCCAGTGCTTTACGTACACTCCAACCGAGGCGATCTTGTAGGAGTTAACCCACACTCCAGGAAAGCCCGGGTGACGAGTGCCCCTCACTCCAACCTCGCTTAAGAAGTTGATCACAGCCTGTTCGAGATTTCGGACGTAACGGCGAAGGTCGTGCCCCTGGTCACGCAGGTCGATAATCGGGTAGATGACAAGCTGTCCCGGCCCGTGGTAGGTGATGTTTCCTCCGCGTTCGACCTCGTAGACTAAGATCCCTTCTTGTTGAAGGACCTCCGGGGGAGCGAGGACATTTGAAGCTGAGCCGCTTCGCCCGATCGTGAAGACCGGGTTGTGCTCAACGGTGAGGACAGTATCTGCGATTGCCCCTTTCAAGCGCAACGAGTGCAGCCGGCGTTGCAACCGGTAGGTCCTAGCGTAATCGGCGTGGCCGAGGGGAAGATGAATCGCCTCCAGGGTTTTCTCACTCGATCTCAGCCAAGAGGTCATCAAGACGAGCCTTTTCCCCCTTCTTCTTAACGATGCGGACGAGCCGGCCGGCCTGGGGGGTCTCGATGACGAACGTCGTCTTCTCCGTCTCCACTTCGAGAAGGGCCTCACCGGCTTTGAGTGTTTCCCCCTCTTTTTTCAGCCAGGCCACCACCGTTACCTCATCAATCTCCCCCAGATTGGGAAGGCGCACTTCGGTCATGGCACCCCTCCTTCCGTTAAGAATACTAGCCGATTTAACGATTGCTTTCACCTTGCTCCTAGACTGGTTCCACTCTATAGTAGAATCGGAAGGAGGAGGTATGGGGTTCACCTGCGGGCTGGTCGGCCTCCCTAATGTCGGCAAGTCGACGATCTTTAATGCCCTCTGTGGTGCTGGCGCGCGCGTGGAGAGCTACCCGTTTTGCACGATTGAGGCGAACGTGGGGACAGCTGCTGTTCCTGACCCGCGCCTTGACCGTCTGGCCGCCCTCTATCCGGATAAGAAGAAGGTCCCTACTCACCTGGAATTTATCGACATCGCCGGCCTGGTTGCGAAAGCGAGCGAGGGCGAAGGGATGGGAAATCAGTTTCTCTCTGAGATCCGGTCTGTGGATGCCATCCTGCACGTGGTTCGTTGCTTCGCTGATGCGAACGTCGCGCATCCCGGTGGCGAGATCGAACCAGCACGGGACGTCGAGGTGGTGGAGACCGAGCTCCTTCTGAAGGACTATGAGACCCTGGGAAGGGTGTGGGAGCGCCTGAAGCGGGAGGCAAAGGGGGCCGATCGGCGTGCTCCTGCCCGACTGGCGGCGTGGGGACACCTTGTGGAAAAGGTGGCACAAGGGGTCCCTATTCGGAGTCTTACCATCGATCGAGGTATTGAGACTCTCCTACGCGAGACCTCGCCGTTGACAGCGAAGCCGCTCCTTTACGTGGTGAACGTCGGGGAAGAAGGGGAGAACGAGTGTTCGCGGGCTGTTAAGCGTATAGCAGGCGAACATGACAGCGAGGTGATCGTGATACGCGGTCGGATCGAGGCGGAGATCTTGGAGGTGGCGGCAAGCGAGGAGGAGCGGGCGATCTACCTGCGGGAGTGGGGCCTTGAGAATACTGGCCTTGAGGGGTTGATCCACGCCGGGTATCGAGCCCTTGCCCTTATCACCTTCTTCACGTTCGAGGGGCCGGAAGTGCGTGCGTGGACAGTTCCTCAAGGGACCACCGCCCCTAAGGCGGGGGCAAAGATTCACTCCGACTTCGAGGAGCGTTTTGTCCTTGCGGAGGTACTGAACTTAGAAGAGCTCCTTGCCACAGGGTCGGAGAAGGCGTTGCGTGAGGCGGGGCACGTTCATCGCGCGGGACACGATTACGTAGTTAAAGATGGCGATGTGATTCACTTCATCTGCGCATGAATCCCATCATCTATGCTGATGACGACCATGGTTTACCACGTGTGGTGGAGGAAATCCTTGAGGTTGGAGGAATCCTGATCTTTCCCACCGACACCGTGTTCGGAATCGGCGGTAACCCCTGGGATGAACGGGCACTAGCTTCGGTGCAGGCGATGAAGAGCTGTTGCGAAGATCGGCCGTTTACCCTCCACCTGCCGACACTCGCGTCGATCGAACGTTTTGCGCGCCTCGATGATTGGATGCGGACGGCCCTTGAAAGGTGTCTTCCTGGCCCGTACACCTTTCTCCTGCAAGCCAGTAAGGAGGCACCGCGCTCGGCAACAAAGGAGGGGAAGGTCGGAGTGCGCGTCCCCGACCACCCGTTTTTCACGAAAGTCATGGCAAGGATCGCAAGGCCGCTCTTCGGGACTAGCGTCAACCGCACTGGCGAGCCACCACTTCAGAACATCGATGAGATGATTGAACGCTTTGGCGGTGTTGACCTGATCGTAACGGGAACGATTGGGAGAGGGACCTCCTCGGCGATCATAGATCTCACGGTGAGCCCACCACAAGCGCTGCGCGGGGAGCTTCCGGAAGGTCTGCTGTGAGGCGGCTCGCACCGGTCGCTCTTTTTTCGATAACCGTGATCTGGGGGTGGACCTTTGTTCTCGTAAAGGAAGGGATGGAGCTCGTCGGTCCATTCACCTTTCTCGCCGCTAGATTCTCCCTTGCCTTCCTCCTTCTAGCCCTCCTGTTTTACCGATCACTTAAGAGAATTAAGCGACAGAGCCTGATCTATGGAGCGATCGTGGGGGTAGCTCTTTTTTTCGGCTACCTGTTTCAGACATGGGGACTCTCCTACACTACCGCCACCAAGAGCGGCCTTATCACTGGCCTGTCAGTCGTTATCGTTCCACTCATCTCTTCGGGGGCAGTAAAAAAACGGGTGCACATCTCTGTTTGGCTTGGAGCTCTCCTTGCCGTTGTCGGATTGAGTCTCCTAATCTTGGGGAAAGGAGCGATTACCACCATCAACCTCGGGGATGTGCTTACCCTAGCCTGCGCCGTCTCCTTTGCTCTTCATATCATCTTTGTCGATCGATTCATCCGACGGGTCGACTACCGTCAGCTCCTTCTCATCCAGGTGGGGGTGGTCGCCCTCCTCAGCCTAATCGGAGCGTTGAGCCTGGAGGGGCTTCCACAGCGCTTTCCTTCTGTGTTGATTCGAGGAGTTCTCGTGACCGGCCTGGCAGCTACCGCACTCGCACTTTATGTCTTAAATCGGTTTCAGAGATACTCGACTGCGTCCTACACGGCGATCATCCTCACCATGGAGCCAGTGTTCGCTGGGTTGTTTGGCTTTCTCTTTCTTGGCGAGATCCTCACCGCATGGCAGCTCTTCGGCGGTGTTCTCATACTTGTTGGTATAGGGGTTCCCAAGCTTGTCGAAGGAAGAGCTACCTAAGGATCTCTAAGCGAGAACAAGCAGGCAAAGGTGCAATTATTAAGTTGGACTAACCTCTTTCGACATAAAGGAAGATTATTCCCATACCGATCATGGCGAGAACTGCGCCGCCAGTAGCCTTAAGGGCAGCTATCTCGTCAGAGTGTGCGGTCACTAGAAGTCCATGCTCACGCAGGGTCAGTTACGTGGAATCGGCTCAAAGCGGGCGATGAAGTGACGCAGTGGGCCTTCTCCCTCGACGATTCGGTAGCCTGGGAGGGTCCCCTTCCGTTTAGTGATCGCCGCTGCTCCCTTGATCACTGTGTCCAAGTGCTCGCGGGTATACATCCGCCGTGGAATGGCTAGTCGGACGAGCTCGAGCTTGGGGTAGACCTCGTTTCCATTCGCGTCCTTTTGGGCGAACATCACGCTTCCCACCTCGACCGCCCGTACCCCCGCCTCCACGTAGAGTTCCACCGCGAACGACAGTGCAGGAAACTCCTTCTGCGGAAAACCGGGCAGGAGCGTGAGGGCATCTATGTACACCGCATGACCGCCGATTGGCTCGACGATAGGAATTCCTTCCTCCTTTAAACCTTCGCCAAGATAGCGCGCTTGGCCGATGCGGTCTCGAAGGTAGCTGAGGTCGAGCGCCTCGTATAGCCCGACTGCGATCGCCTCCAGGTCGCGGCCGGCGAGGCCCCCGTAGGTGGGGAAACCTTCCATTAGAATCAGCCGCTCGCGCGCTGCTGCGAAGATCGCTGCATCGTTCATGGCGAGAATCCCGCCGATGTTCACCAGCCCGTCCTTCTTGGCGCTCATTGTAATCCCATCGGCAAGCGAGAAGATCTCGCGGGCGATCTCGATCGGTGCAACTTCGTGATATCCCTCCTCCCGCTCGTGGATGAAGAAGGCGTTCTCCGCGAAGCGGCAGGCGTCGATGAAGAAAGGGATGTTATGCGCTTGTGCGATCTTGCTTACCGCACGCAGGTTGGCAAGGGAGACCGGCTGACCGCCACCGCTGTTGTTGGTGATCGTCATCATGATGAGCGGGATCCGTTCCCGGCCGACGTCCTCAATCAGGGAGATAAGCTTGTCTGTATCCATATTACCTTTAAACGGTAGGATCTTTCGCGGCTCGAACGCCTCTTCGATCACCAGGTCGACCGGCTTGCCGCCGTTTGCAAGGACGTTCGCTCGCGTGGTGTCAAAGTGCATGTTGTTGGGGACGATGTCGCCCGGTTTGATCATCGCCGAGAAGAGGACGTTCTCCGCGGCACGGCCCTGATGGGTGGGAAGCAAATACTCAAACCCGAAGATATCGGAGACGGCGGCCTCAAATCGGCTGAAGCTTCGGCTACCGGCGTAGGATTCATCCCCGCGCATCATTGCCGCCCACTGCTCCTGGCTCATCGCTCCGGTCCCAGAATCGGTGAGAAGGTCTACATAGATATCCTCAGCGCGAAGGTTGAACACGTTGTAGTAGGCCTCTTTGATCCGTTGCTCCCGTTGTGCGTGCGAAAGGAGCGTGATCGGCTCGACCACCTTGATGCGATACGGCTTGTAAGGAGCCTCTTTACTGCCCACCTTCACCCTTCCTTAGGGCTGTTTAGAAGTAGAAGTGGATTCCAGTCACGATTGCCATGGTTATCTCACCTTCTGTGGATAGCGCCGCACCAAACTCCACGTTCCAGGCAAGGCTCCTGGCAAACGGAAAGCTGAACTCGATCCCACCGACGCCAGAAAAGACTATCTCGGTCTCACCGTAGGGAGAGAAGGGGAACGTTGCTCCTACTGCGGTGTAGAAGTCAACAGCTGGGGTGTCGCTCACCCGATATAAAAACCGTGCTGTGGCAATGCCCTCAAGCTCACCAAGATTCCCCCACAGAAAAACAATTCCCTCCGCACCGACATTGGGGGTGAACCAGTAGCGTCCACTGACAAGGCCTCCCATGGGGAGACCGACCTGCATCCCAATCCCCAGGGTGCGTCCTTCGGACAGGTTCTCTTCCTGCGCAAAGGATGTAAGGGCCAAAGTGAGCAGCAGCACCATCGCAGACACCAGGTAAATCTTCCTTTTCATGTTTTTCCTCCAGGCGTGAGATGTTTTATCATAGTCCGCAGGCAGGTTGTGGGCAACTAATTCTGGCTTTTAGTTTCATAAAGAGCCTCCGCTTTGTACCCTTAAGCGAGCTTAAGGCGAGGAAAGCGGAGATTCGCCTGTGGCGAATTTGGTTGTTGTTCGTACTGACTACATGGGTTCTCACAAGGGCACGCTCCTCGCCGGCGGGGACGAACTCCGGGACGTCGGGCATGAAGCCCGCCGCTAGTGCGCCCGGCAGG
>Ga0209986_10001659_pt1 | contig 21159 bp, 19 predicted proteins | sample BlataG_FD_183168 | JGI IMG/M metagenome (GOLD analysis project Ga0209986, IMG submission 183168) | Deep subsurface microbial communities from Black Sea to uncover new lineages of life (NeLLi) - Black_00105 metaG (SPAdes) (version 2) | ecosystem: Environmental > Aquatic > Marine > Oceanic >... | reverse complement strand
ACGCTGTCGGGGCGATAAATATAAGCATTGCTCAAAATGGGCAATGTGGTAACTGGCTGATGGCACAGCCGGAGGTTGTAAACGAATTTTCGACTTCGTTTCATAGCAACAACCTTAAAGGAATCTCAGTTCTTTAGGGCCGAGAGGATGTCAACCGCCCGCGTTTCGCCTCCTCTATAAGCCGAGGAAGATCGATCTTGTGAACGTGCCAATAGGCGTAAATGCAGATTATCCAAGCAACCAACAATACAACTGCCCCAGATATTTCGCCAGCAAAATCGCTCACCAGTGTGGATCCGTAAAGCAGGAGACTAAAGCCGATCGCATAAATCATGGCATTGGCGAAGTATGCCCACTGTTGACCTCTGGCGCATCCGACGCCTATCATCGCTGTTGTGGCTCCCTGGATGAGAACAATCTGAACGCCTATCATCGCAACGACTAAAAAAGAGAAAAAATCCATTGATTCCATGCCGATGAACTGCAGATTCATGGTTACATAATACATCCTCGAAAACGAGTAAGTGGCAGCAATGCCCATCCCGAGAGCCAAACCGTAAAATCCAGTATCTACCTTTCGTTGGAATTTCGGCCAATTTAGTATGGCCAGCTTAATCAGCCCCTGAAGAAGCGGTATGGAAAGCGCGATTAGAATCACGGTCGCAGCGGTGATAGAGACGCTGATCCCCACATCGATGAAGAAGAAGATCATGCCGATGACGATTCCGAGTACGAACATCATAAAAACCCTCGTGTCGTCGAAGAATGGTTTTTCAGCTTTCGGAAAGGTGTAATCACGAAGAGTGTAGAACATGAGAAGAAAGGCGGGGCCGAACGAGACTACTGCCAGCGCAATCGTTAGAATATCCACCATCGCCGGACAATTGGAGCCTTGATATTTTTAAGTTGGCAGAATTTCGTGAGAATAGATAAATAGTGCTCGAACGAATCAGTCTCAATAATCAGGTGATAACTTGAGCGTGAAATGTCCCGGATGCGGGGCGGAGCTGCAGGAAGGTCAACCCTGTCCAAACTGCTCTCCGCAAAGAGACGATTCTGCCATCGATCGTATGGCCTCAAAAACCGGGGAATTGATTGAAAAGGGCGTTGAAGTGACTGACAAGGCGATTGAAGAGCTGAAACCCGCGGCGAAAGAGATTGCCAAGACCGGAAAAAGAGGTCTGGCGAAGATGAAAGAGGCAACTCTGTCCGTCGCAAAAGATCTGAAGAGAAAATCTCAGGAGTGACGTTACTTCTGAGTGCAGTAAGTGGCCAATCTATTCATATTCCCCTGTCTTGAGAGTTTGTCGTTATGTGGCAAGACGATCGACGCCGATCCAATCAGAGCATGAAATTCAGCGTGACACCAGATCATTTTCGGATTGCAGCACGACCTGCAAGGTCAGGAATGAGATTTAGCCGCGTGGAGATACGGCAGCTACTGATCTCCGTCGGCGTCTTGACCTTGGCTTTCGCAATCGCGCTTAGCGGTGGAGTGTACTATCTCAGGGATTTTTCATTATTCGCAGTGTTCCTCGCCGCAGCATTCCTGGCAGTCTCCTCAGCCTTTCTCCTGCATGAGCTATCTCATAAGAGGCTCGCGCAGCGCTTCGGATGTTTTGCCGAGTACAGAATGGCTCCTCAGGGTCTTTTATTAGCTATTTTCACATCGTTATTCGGTTTCTTATTCGCATTACCGGGTGCAGTAGTCATCTCCGGCTTTCTCACACCTAAGCAGAACGGCATGATCAGTTTGGCAGGTCCTGTCATGAACATTATCATTGGCGCGATCTGCTTACCGTTCATCTTCTTAATTGATCTGCCTGATATTCTCCATTTCATTGTTCTCATAGTCGGATTTATCAATCTGTTGCTGGCCGTTTTCAATCTGCTGCCATTTCCTCCGCTTGATGGCTCAAAAATTTTCTATTGGGATAAACGTCTATATGTGGGCACAATGGCCATTTCCGTCGCTTTATTGGCACCGATGCTTACTCAATTAGCAACTCTTCAAGAGTTAATAGGGTCACTGGTATAGAGATCTATTTCCTTCCAGCCGGATATCGAAGATACTTGATAATAGATCCTTCTTCCCAATCGAAAATCTTCCCGGGATTCATGATATTGTTCGGGTCGAGCGCTCTCTTGATCCTCCTCATCGTCTCGAGGGAATCTTTCCTCTCTTTCATCATGTAAGGGGCCTTCGAAATTGCAACTCCGTGCTCTCCTGTGACGGTGCCCCCCAGTTCAATAACCACATTGAAAAGCTTTGATACCGTATCCTCCGCGGCCTTCCAGCTATCTTCGGATGTTGGATTCACGAGCACCTTTGTATGTAGGTTGCCGTCTGCAGCGTGTCCGTAAGTGCCGAAAATTACGCCGGTCTCTTTCGAAATTTTATGAAATCTCGCAACCGCCTCTGGTACCTTTGATATCGGAACAGCCATATCATCTGCGAGGGCGACCGAAACGAACTCATCTCCGTATCTGCTGAGTGACGGAAGAATGCTCTTTCTGCTCTGAATCCATTTGTTCATCGTGGCCTTGTCATCGGACGATTCTACCGAGCTAGCACCACTACTTCTGCAGATCTCGTCGACGATCTTCATTTCCTTCTCAACAACGCAAGGATCTCCATCTACCTCAACCATGCATATAGCTTCGACATCGGGAAGACCGGCATTTCTGCATCTGTTGACAGCTGTAATGCAAACCGAGTCCATTATCTCAATAGATGCCGGCATCAGTGGTTTTGAAATGATATTTGAGACACATTTGCCTGCATCCTTAATATTGTCGAAGACGGCGAAAACCATGGCCGATTTTTCCGGCTTCATGGTCAGCCTTAATGTAATATCCGTAACGATACCCAGTGTTCCCTCACTTCCCACCATGAGCTTTTCGAGCTGATATCCAGAGGAGTTCTTCAGAGTCCTCGTTCCTGCATGGATTATCTCTCCGGTAGGCATCACGATCTCCAATCCAAGAACGTGATCCCTGGTTGCGCCGTATTTTATTGCTCTCATTCCTGAGGCGTTAGCTGCAACCATTCCGCCAATAGTACAGACTTCACCACTTCCGGGACTAGTCGGAAACCAGAATCCCTTCTTTCCGAGAGCCTTATTCAATTTATCATATATGACACCGGGTTGCATTCTGCAATAGAGATCTTCGACCCTGATCTCCTCGATCTCGTCCATTCTTGTCAGATCGAGAATTATTCCGCCTTTAATCGGAACTGTATGACCGCACATTGCGGTGCCCGCGCCTCTGGGTACTATGGGTATTTTCCTCTCGTTTGCGAGAAGGACGATCCTCTGAATCTCTTCAGTGCTTATCGGTCTCACAATTGCATCGGGTCTGCTCCTATGAATCGATGCATCAAAGGAGTAATCGTAGAGATCAGCGATGCTAGCGGAGCACCACTCACCTCCGACAATCCCCTTCAGCTCAGACAGGGCTGCATCTTCGATCATCACATCAACTTGTGCAAGCTATGATAGAGGTATATTATTACCTTTTCGCGGGCGATAACTCGCATACCAGATTATGAAAATAGCGATTGATATTATAGAGCGTGATTTTAATAAATATGCTACATATGATTATCGTCTCTTGGAACTCCTTAACCCTCACTCAAACAGATCTCATGATTCCTCATCGTTAATGTCAAAGTTAATCGAGAGCGAGAATTTATTAGAGTCATATTGGAATGACGAGATACGATGCATGAAGCTGCAATGGATGAAGATATTCTTAAACGCCCGAGAGAAAAGGGAATTCACAGACCCGGCCTTGGCCTGTTGGGAATTTCGATAGCGATAGTCCTTATCTCTCTCGGTGTTCTCGCACTTTAGGTGCTAACGCTCCTCGAGACCAAGAATGGAACACTTCACATAACTGATGCAGAAAATTATCACGTGAACCCATTGGATTGGGATATTCCAAAGCTGTTCTCATCTCTAATATTGTCCGGCAAAGACTAAAGTAATCATCCCCGTTATCGCTTCGATAATCATGAGGCTTGTATTGCTCGGTCCTCCCATGGCGGGAAAGGGTACCCAAGCATCTATTTTGGCCGAAAGGTTCGGTCTTCTTCATATAGCAATGGGCGATCTTCTTCGCGATTCCGTTGCTGCCGATACATCTCTCGGCAGAAAGGCCAAGAAGTACATGGATGCGGGGGCTCTTGTTCCTGATGCAATAGTCATTGGACTTATTGAGGGTAAGCTGAAGACGACGAATTCCGAGAAAGGCTTCATCCTGGATGGTTTTCCAAGAACTGTTGCTCAGGCTAAACAGCTTGAGGAATTCACCGATGTCGATCTGGTTCTTTGTCTCGAGATTGCTTTCAACAGACTTGTCGAAAGAGCTACTGGCCGCCGTATCTGCCGATCCTGCGGAGCGGTGTATCATATGAAGAATAATCCGCCCAAGAAACCGAATGTGTGCGACCGCGATCAGGGCAAACTTTACAGTCGAAATGATGATAATGCGAAGGTGGTGCAGGAACGTCTCCGAGCCTACGAGGCGCAGACGCGGCCAGTAATTAACTATTATTCGTCAAGAGAGAAGCTGAAATTCGTCGATAGTGATGTGTCGATCGAAGAGGTTGGAAATCGTCTCGTGAACACGATACTCGATCGTTGGCCCCATCTCGAAACGGAGATCAAGCCCGCCCCAGAGCAGGAAGCTGCTCCTTCCGCCGAGCCCTTGAAGACGAAAGAAGCTCGAAAGGGGAGGGGCACTCGCCGACAGCATGGAAGGGGAAGACGCGGGAATGTCGGCAAGAGCAGAGGTATCAGAGGATCATGAAGCCCGAGGAAACACGGGCGGAGTTAATCATCTGTTTACATCTCAATTCAGTTCTATTTCAGTTTGGTATAAATATTAGCACACAGAATTCGTGGAATATCTATTAGCCCCGTAGTGTAGCGGTCAATCATGTGAGACTCTGGTTCGGCGATCGTGTCGAGGAGAGATCTTGCGACGGAGGTTCGAATCCTCCCGGGGCTATTAATCCCAAGGAAGAAGATCTCCCTGCAGCGAGATCAAATCAAATCCTTGATCAAAGGCATTTGCTCCTTAATTATCAATCAAAACCTATAAGCTGAGAGGATATATGATTCCAAATTAATGGAGAAGAAAACATTAGGGGCTCTTACTGCAATCGTTGCTATCATTGGAGCCATCGGCATCTATGCTGTCGTAATCAATGAGAACAATGACGGGACGCAGAACAGCCCTCCTACCTGCTCCCTGAATGCAGAACCTGAGTCCGGAACCGCTCCACTCCTGGTGACATTCTCCATTTCAGCTGGGGATTCTGATGGATCGATTGCCTCATGGGAACTGGATATTGACAACGATGGAGTTGCCGAGTACTATGGAACCGGGAATCCACCCGCTTCCGAACAGCACGCATTCGAAGTCCCGGCCACATATACTGCGAATCTTACTGTCACAGATGATGAAGGCTCCACAGGCTCCGATACCAAGACGATCGATGTTCTCGAAGCAACATCCGGAAACACAACAGTCTACTTCATCGATGTCGGTCAGGGAGACGCCATTTTCATTCAGACCGCCGATTCGAAGAATATCCTGATTGACGCTGGGAAAGACTCGGCTTCAGCAGCCGTGGTAAGCTTCCTGAACGACAGGTCAATCACCGCGATAGATGTCTTCGTTGCCACCCACCCCGATTCAGACAATATTGGTGGGGCGGACGAGGTCATTTACAACTTCGATGTTCTCAGCATATACCACCCGGGATTCGAGAAGACTACAACGGCCTATCTTGACTTCATGGGTGCGGCCGAAGCTGAGGGATGTCCGATCTACACCGATGAGGATCACAATCCGGGGGATCTCATGAATTGGAGTTCTACGGTGACATTTCTGATGCTCAGCATAGATGCAGAAGCGTCTGAGGCCAATGACGCTTCTATAGTGCTTGAGATGAGCCACGGTTCGGTGGATTTCCTCTTTACCGGTGAAATTGGCTTTGAAATTGAGGACCAGATGATGGCAGCATACGATCTGGATATTGAGATCCTGAAGGTCTCACATCATGGAAGTGCCTATGCCACATCTGATGACTTCCTGGATGATACTACACCCGAAATCGGTGTGATTCCGGTCGGTGATAATCCATATGGGCACCCTACCGCTGCAACTCTTAGTCGATTGCAATCACACGATGTTACTGTGTATCGAACGGACTACAATGGGACGGTCACGATCACCACGGACGGTTCCGGATGGAACGTCCATGTAGAGTACAGCCCCGATATCAACAATGCTCCCGAGGCCGATTTCACCTATAGCATTGCAGATTTGGCGGTCCAATTCACGGATCAATCCTCGGATCCTGAGGAAGATTCTCTGGCATATAGCTGGGAGTTCGGTGATGGAGGGACATCAACCCAGGAGAATCCGAGCCATGTGTATTCAGACCACGGGAGTTATACCGTTAATCTTACGGTGAGTGATGGAGAGTTCGATGATAGAGTCAGCAAGATGGTATCACTCATTCCTTCCGGCTATATTATAATCAACGAGATTGAGCAAAACCCTACGGGCACCGATTCCGGAAATGAGTGGGTGGAACTCTACAACCCAACGGGATCCGCCGTAGATCTGAGCGGATGGGAGCTTTGGACTACGCACGGAATCGTCGAGACCTATGTCTTCCCAAGTGGAACTTTGATCGATCCTGGGGGATACCTGGTGATCACCTTCAGCTCTCAATTCCTAGATAATGAGGATGAATCGGTGATACTGCTCGATGCCTCTGATGTGGAAGTAGACAGGACACCAGTGAGGATAGATACCTACAACGATTCGAGAACATGGCAGAGGTTTCCGAACGGTACTGACACCGAGTCCACTTCGGATTGGCAGTTCAGGGAGGGAACACAGGGATTATCGAACGACTGAATGGAGGGGGAATAGATGCCTTTGTACGAGAGATTGATAATTGAAGAATCTATCGGTTCGGGGGCAATTTTATTCTCTATATTTCACTAATAGAAAGCACCCGTTAATGCACGAGGCTTATTCCCAATTCGATCAACTTCCGGATGAGCTCCGCATACCGAAGGTATCCGGTTTTAGCATCCTTTCCGGTGAAGTCTGACTTCGAAGTAGACTCGAAGTGTTCGCACATTAGCTCCGATCAAGAGCCGACTCTTCCTCTCTTCTAGATATACGAGAATAGGGGTTTGACTTAATCGGGATTCAGGCAAAGCTTCTCAAACTAATCTTCACTTCTAGAAAATTGTCAATCAAGGTCGAATTTGAACCTCAGAAATGGCGATTCTCGGGAACAAAATTAATTTTGAATGCAGAAATCGTAATGAGTCATAAAAAAGTCTTAATGCTGATATGGTATTCAATTTCTGAAATGGATGCTGCCCTCCAGGGTAAGATAAAAAATGAATTGATCGAAGCACTGACCGAGGAAAAGGTGCTTTGGGAGAAAACGGATCTTCTCCCGTATACAAAGGATACGTACAATATCAGGTTCGATGATGAATTCAAATATTTTCCAGATTTTGTCGTATTTCCACAAACCACTTCTGAGATGCAAGAGATAGTAAAGATTGCAGCAAAATACAAAATCCCGCTCATACCAAAAGGCGGGGGTTCAAACCGAACAGGAATGCTTGTTCCGATTCATGGCGGAATTATACTCGATACCATAAAGATGAATGCAATTGTGGAGATTAACAAGACAAACCTATTAGTGACTGTCCAACCAGGAATAACATTAAAGGAGCTTGAAGAACATCTCGCCAAATTCGGTCTTGCGCTCAATCAGGAGCAGGGATCCTTCAAGATGGCAACAGTCGGGGGCTCAATATCCACTTCGGGTTATAGCAGGAAACATCAGAAATACGGCACTATTGCCGACCGCATTATGTCTCTCGAGGTAGTACTCGCGGACGGAAGCGTATTGAGAACTGGTCAAAAGGTGCTTTATACATCCACAGGATACAGGCTGCACCAGCTCTTTGTGGGCGCTGAAGGAACATTGGGCATAATAACAGAGGCGACTTTGAGATTGGAGCCGCTGCCGGAGGCGAAGGATGCAATTCTCGCGTTCTATGACGATTTCTGGGCAGCGGTTGAGGTTGCCAAGAAAATAATGGCATCATGTGTTACATTTGTGGCTGCAGAAGCCTATGAAACACCAAGTACCAATATTTGGGGCGCTCCCCCAGATAAGAAAGGAATTTTCTATGTGAATTTCGAAGGCACAAAAGGGGAGGTTAAAGCAGAGGTCGCCTTCGTGAAGAAAATAATTAAAGAAACAGGTGGACTCTTTGCCTCCAAAGAAAAGAGCATGAAATTCATTGAGGATTATACACTCAAATGGTGCGGTGCGAGAGCAGTAACCGGCGTCGAAGATGCCTTGACACCATACATTCCCCTTGAGCGAATGAGAGAGTTCTATGATAGGCTGTATAAAGACATAATGCCAAAGTATGGCCTCAAACCACTGGATACAGATATGTATGGCATGGATGTTGGACGATATCTCACTGTCTATGGTCGATTTTTTATTCCAAAAAGTAACGAAGGATGGGAGAGTTATCAACGGGCATTAAGAGAGATTGCACAACTCGTTGTCGAACTCGGTGGATCGATATCAGGCTGTCATGGAGTGGGAATCGAACACAGGGACAATCTTGAGCTTGAGTTCTCAACCGTTGCCCTTGAAACTATGAAAAAAATAAAAAAGACCTTTGATCCCGAGAATATCATGAATCCAGGAAAGAAGCTAAAGATATAGGCTATTAGTCCGATCCGTACTATCTTTCGATGCCATCTCAATGACTCTCAGCCTCTCATGTAGAGGGGCTATGTTCTAATAATCAATCCGCCGCATGAAAAGGCTTAACGTTATCGCTAATTGCTGAGTTATAAGGGTCGATTTCTCCGTGTTAACGGGATTAGCCAGTATCTTAAATAGGTTCGAATCCTCTCAGAAGAAAAAGCGTAAATAAGGGCATCTCGATGCAACTGTAGAAGAGAGGAAAATGAGCGGTATTCTCGATGAGCCGGACTGGATGCGCAAACTGGTCTCGAATACAACGAAAAAGGACATGATCCCGCGCCCGGACAAGATCGGTCAAGTCATCGGCATGGCGGTTATCGTAGTGTTCGTGGCGTTCTTCGTGAAGCATCAGACCGACTCGACAGGGTTCTTCACATCGGAGTTCGGGACGGCTGAGATGGTAATATTCTACGCTGCTGCACTGTTCGGTCTAATTACGGGGACCGCGAAGATCATTATCGGACGAAAGAATCGTGTCCGGCCAATCGAAATGGTGGGCTACCTACTATGGATCGCTGCTTCCGTCTGGCTGCTTGCGGTCTTCCCATTCGATTTCGCGCACTTGGCGGATGTTCTGCCCGGGGCTCTGCAACCTCTACTGGACTGGGTATCGAACGACTTTGCAAGGATTATACTCGTACTGAGTGTAATAGGCGGATTGATCGCGCTGTTCTTCACGACGATGCTGTACATCTTCGTCGGAAGGAGATTGGCCGAAGAGCTAGCGGAATTCAAAGAGAAAGAATCTCAGAACTCCGAAGCTCTCTGACCGATTTCGAGTTTTTCGCCCATTCTTTTTATATTCTGCTCATTTCTATAGCTCCCGCTAATGCACAGGGCCAATGCCTAATTCGTTCAGCTTCCGGATTAGCTCCGCATACGCAAGGTATCCGATTTTAGCATCCTTTCCGGTGGAGCCAGACTTCGAAGTAGACTTGAATCCTCCCGGGGAAAACCCTTATTTGCACAAATATGCTTTAGAAACGGGGGCTCAATATGAAAAAAAATAAGAAGATATTGACAACAAATTTTGGCAAACCTGTAGATGATGATCAAAATAGTCTTACTGCAGGAGATGGCGGTCCCGTTTTAATACAAGATGTTCACCTAATTGAAAAATTGGCTCACTTTAACCGTGAACGTATTCCTGAGCGCGTCGTACATGCCAAAGGGGCGGGAGCGGGAGGATACTTTGAGGTTATCAAAGATGTTACCAAATATACAAAAGCGAAGTTTCTCTCAGAAGTGGGAAAAAAGACTGAGGTGTTCATTCGATTTTCCACAGTTGGTGGAGAACGAGGATCGGCTGATGCGGAGCGTGATCCTCGGGGTTTTGCTGTGAAGTTCTATACAGAAGATGGCAATTTTGATCTCGTTGGTAATAACACTCCCGTTTTTTTCATCCGTGATCCCTTAAAATTCCCTGATTTCATTCATACTCAGAAAAGAAATCCAGCTACCAACACGAAAGATGCAAACATGTTCTGGGATTTCTTGTCTTTGACACCCGAGTCGGTTCACCAGGTTACGATTCTCTTTTCTGACCGAGGGACTCCAAGGTCATTTCGCCATATGAATGGATTTGGGAGTCACACCTTCAAATGGTACAATGACAAAGGTGAATATTACTGGGTGAAATATCATTTCAAGACAAATCAAGGAATAGAGAACCTTACCCGTGAAGAAGCAGAGAAATTAAAAGGCTTGGATCCTGATCATGCTACCCGTGATCTATACGAAGCGATTGAGAAAGGTGACTATCCGTCTTGGACTCTTCAGGTTCAAATTATGACCCCTGATGAAGCCAAGGATTACCGTTTTAATCCGTTTGATGTCACCAAGGTATGGCCTCATGGTGATTATCCGCCAATAGATATTGGTCGAATGGTTCTAAACCGCAATCCAGAGAACTATTTTGCAGAGGTAGAACAGGCTGCTTTTTCACCTGGAAACTTCGTGCCAGGGATTGCTGCATCACCAGATAAGATGCTCCAGGGGCGCCTATTCGCATATCATGATGCTCATCGGTATCGTTTGGGGCCAAATTACCATTTATTGCCGGTCAACAGGCCAAAAGCCGTGACGATGAATAACTATCAACGTGATGGCTATATGCGCTTTGATACAAATGAGGGGAGTAAACCCAACTATTATCCCAATAGCTTTGGTGGTCCCGAACCTCAGATTGATGCGGCCGAACCAGCCTTTGAGGTCTCCGGAAAAGCCGCTCGTCAACCTTATAGTCATCCTAACGATGATTTTGTTCAAGCTGGAAATTTATATCGAGAAGTAATGATTGACGAAGATCGCGATCATCTGATAGGCAATATTGTATCTCATCTATGCAACGCCAAAAAAGACATTCAGATTCGACAGACGAAACTATTCTATAAAGCCGATCCAGAATACGGTCGTCGTGTGGCTGAAGGACTTGGATTGAAAATGAATGATGTGGAATAGATAGACCATTAATCAAAGAAACATCATCGACAATAATTACGAAAAATTCGCTAGCAATTGCATATCATTCGTAACTGTGAAATGATTTGCCTTATCTCAAAGAATTCATTCTGAACTTCGAGAATGCTCCCGCTAATTACAGAGCTAATACCGAATTCGCCCCTCTTCCGAAGGCTCTATTATCAAAGTATCTTAAATCGCGTCCCGATTTTTCAAGCCAATCAGCGAAGTAGGTTCGAATCCTCGGATGGAAAAAAAGTATAATCAATGAATTATACTATAGCGACTGAATGGATACCAGTGAAATAATAAAACTATTGAAAAAGAATGCAGATCAAGATAAAGTCGCTGGAATGAGTAGATTTGGCATCAATCCGGAGAATACGCTTGGTATATCGATATACGACCTGCAGAGATTTGCTAAGAAGATTGGTGTAGATCATAGGGTCGCACTCGAATTATGGAATACAGGCATCCACGAAGCACGCATTCTTGCTGGGTATATTGACAATCCTGGAGAAGTTACGGAGGAACAAATGGAAAATTGGGTCAAGGATTTCAATTCATGGGATGTCTGCGATCAAGTATGCTCTACATTATTCGACAGAACCGAATTTGCGCACGAAAAAGCTATTGAATGGAGTTCTAGAGAAGAGGAATTTGTAAAAAGATCAGGCTTTGTGTTAATGGCTACGCTTGCCGTTCATTCCAAGGAAGCCGATGAAAAAGACTTCGAGAAATTCTTCCCGATAATCATCAGGGAGAGTTCGGATGAGAGAAATTATGTAAAGAAAGCGGTAAATTGGGCACTTAGACAGATTGGCAAACGCAATATTTCTCTAAATAGAAAAGCAATCAAAATTGCTGAAAGAATACAGAAAATAAAATCAAGAAGTGCAAAATGGATTGCATCTGATGCACTGAGAGAGCTGAAAAGCGAAAAGATACAAAATAGGGTGGCAAAACGGTCCACGAGAGGGAGAAAGTCATAAACAAGAAGAAAAAGCCTTATCTTCTTGTGAAAGGATTTGCAGAGTAGAGGAGAGAATAAACATGCCTGTTGTAATCGTGAATTTATGGCCAGGAAGAGATAACAACGCAAAGCAAAGAATCGCCGAGGGAATAACAAGAGTCCTTGAGCAGGAGAACATTCCTCGTGACGCTATTGATGTGATAATTAATGAGGTACCCAAGAATAACTGGGCTAAAGGAGGCAAGTTATTCTCGGCTGAGTAGATTAAATGAAAAAGTGAAGAGGCTTCTCCGCTCCCCCGAAGAAAAAGCCTTAAACTCACATTGCTCCCGCTAAAACACAGGGCTTATTCCCAATTCAATCAACTTCCGGATAAGCTCCGCATACGCAAGGTATCCGATTTTGGCATCCTTTCTGGTGGTGCTAGACTTCGGAGTAGACTCGAATCGAGGTATATACGCTCGTTCCTCCCTGATATTCAATAATGAGCAACCGACAAAAATCTCATACACCGGTTCATAAGCACTGGAAATACTCATTTTCAGTGATCTCTATTTGTTGAGCTGGATGATTTTTTCATTGAATTTACAAGATTCAATATTTCATCAATATCTGTGATGGGCGGGTTACATTCAAAATCCCGGCAAATATATGCTGTTGCCTTACCATCAATGGCCTTCATATCCCGCGTATGCTCCGCCAGACTTGCTATTTCCTGCTCATCGCCCTCTTCTTGTTTAAATAGAATCAATAGATTTGGAAAAAACCGAGAGTTCAATTCATTGATCATCAATTCAGTATCTGCCTTTTTCGAACCGCCGACAATTACCGCCTCATTTATCGGACCAAGCAGAAAATCTACCGCGCATAATAGCTGCGAAAACGCGGTTGGGGATTGTCTGATGTTTTTATAATTGGCGCGTCCAATTTGTCCACCCTTATCATATAGTTCTGAATAACCCAGCATTTTCCCCAAACGAAGCAAATTGAGCATGGCAATGGAATTCCCGGATGGTACCGCGCCATCAAAGCTCTCTTTGATTCTGAATAATATTTCCTCGGATTCATCCGAACTCTGAAAGAATCCACCATTGTCTTTGTCCCAGAAATGCTCTATGAATCTTCTATTCAGATCAATTGCAATTTCGAGATATCTTATCTCGAATGTGGCTTCATAGAGCTCTATCAAGGCATTGATAAAAAAGGCGTAATCATCCACGAACGCCAATATGTCCGATTTCCCCTCCCTATATCTGTGCATTAACCTTCCATTGCTATCTATCATGTTCTCAATTATGAAATTCGCTGCCTTCAGGGCAGCATCGAGATACTTCTTCTCATTGAAAACCCGCGCTCCCTTTGACAATGCAGAAATCATTAGAGCATTCCAGTCGGTCAATATCTTATCATCTATTGACGGTTTGACTCGCTCTTCTCTCCTGGTGTATAATGTCAGACGTATTTCCTCGATCATCCGGGATAATTGCTTTTCTGATAGATCGTTCTCATCACCGATATCTCGAAGACCTTTTGTTCGATAGAGTATATTTCTACCCGTCTTGCGTTTGGAAATCTCATCGGTGAAATTGCCGGATTCTTCGATATTGAAAACCTTGCTCATTATATCCAACTGCCCTTTTTCGAGGATGCCTCCTAATTCTTCCAGGGTCCAAATGTAGAATTTCCCTTCCTCACCTTCACTCTCGGCATCTTCCGATGAGAAAAATGCACCTTCCGGTGAAATCAACCTTGTCATAACATATTCGAAGATTTCTTTGGCAGTGCTTTCATAAAGACCATTGCCGGTTACCTGAAATCCCTCAATATATGCATTGGCTATCAATGCCTGATCGTAGAGCATCTTTTCAAAATGAGGGACTATCCATTTTTCATCTGTTGAATAGCGATGAAAACCGAATCCGACGTGATCATATATCCCCCCAAATCGCATCGATCTGAGAGTTTTGTCCACCATTACTAGGGCATTTCTTTCTCCTGTACGCCTGTAATATCGCAATAGGAAGCCAATGATGTGCGGTATCGGGAATTTTGGTGCTCTTTCAAATCCTCCATTTCCGCGATCGAAATCTCTCCAGAAACGCTCGTATGCCTCGTGTAGTACATCCTCACGAGATATGTCCTGTGAAAGTAGCGGTTGGGTAAAAATATCCTGCAAATGCTTCATAACTTCTTCAGAGGATTCTATCAGCTGATCTCTGTTATCGTTCCAGAGTGTTTTTATCTTTGGGATCAACTCCAGCATTCCAATTCTTCCATAGCTGTTCCCCTTGGGAAAATATGTGCCAGCAAAGAACGGCTTCTTGTCTTGAGTCATAATTATTGTAAGTGGCCAACCGCCTCCACCCGTTATCATCTGACAGACCTTCATGTATAAGGAATCAATATCTGGGCGCTCCTCTCGGTCAACCTTTATTGATATGAATGTCTCATTCATCAGTCTGGCAACTTCTTCGTCCTGGAATGATTCTCTTTCCATTACATGGCACCAATGACATGTCGAATAGCCTATGGAGAGAAAAATCGGTCTGTCTTCCCTCTCAGCATGCTCAAACGCCTCCTCTCCCCAAGGGTACCAATCGACGGGATTGTCGGCATGTTGGAGCAGATAAGGGCTTTTTTCGAATTGTAATCTATTCTTGAAACGCATTATCTCGATACTACTGCAAATCCGTATTTATAATTGTCAGAGTAAGAACAACAATTCTTTCTGGGATGTCCAAACCCCTTTCGGATCTTTTCTATATTCCCGGGGGGGGGGGAGCAATAACTTCCGAAGAAAAAGCCTTAGCTAACTCACACTACATATTCTCTCTTCGACGACCTTCCGGAAGCCTTTTATTCAGGATATCTGGATAAAATCGTCCCTACTTGCGAAGCCGGTCAGCGAATCAGCTCCGAATCTTCGGAAGGGAAAAAGCCTTATTCGCCCACGAATATCCAGAGCTTAGAGGAATAACAATGCGTAAAACAAATTGTGTTTGTGTGATATGCATAATGCTCTTAAGTCTATTCGGATTTTCTGCTAATCCTGTAGCAGCAAATGGAACGCCTGGATGGGACACCGCAGCTCCTATCGAAGATGACACAGGAAGTGCATTTCAACCTGATATTGCAATGGATATAAATGGTAATGCGATTGCGGTTTGGACTCAATGGGATGGCAGCCTAAATAGCATATGGGCGAACCGATATGAAATCGGGATAGGCTGGGGGATACCAGAGCTTATTGAAAATAATAATTCTGGAGATGCCATGTCTCCACAAGTGACGATGAATAGTGACGGGAGTGCAATTGTTGTATTCGAGCAATATGAAGGATGGATACGCAGTGACATCTGTGCAAACAGGTATGAAGTTGGCACAGGCTGGGGAACTGCAGAACCCATCGAAACAAATACATCTGTATCTGCTTACACTCCTCGGGTAGCAATGGACAGCAACGGCAATGCGATTGCGGTATGGCAACAATCGGATGGTATTCGAGAAAACATTTCGGCCAATCGATATGAAGTTGGAACGGGCTGGGGCAACGCAACTTATATTGCAACTAACAATTTGTTCGGCGCCTATAATGCTCAGGTAGCAATGGACGGCAACGGCAATGCGATTGCGGTATGGCAACAATCGGATGGTATTCGAAATAACATATGGGCGAACCGGTATGAAATTGGCACGGGCTGGGGAACCTCTGAGCTAATTCAATCGAATCCCTCGGAGTGGGCCGATAGCCCACGAGTGGCGATGGATAGTATAGGTAATGCATTCACAGTATGGCCGCAATGGTTTGGATGGGTACGCAGCGACATTTGGGCCAATCACTACAATGTTCCGCCATTTCTCTCAATAGTAAGTCCTACTAGTGGTGAGACCACAGAGATCCCTGTAATTACGGTATCTGGTAAAACAGAGCCGGGTGTGGAACTGATAGTAAATGGGATTTTTGTTGCTGTTGAATCTGATGGGACTTTCTCATTTGAACTCGCATTGAAAGAGGGATCTAATGCAATAAATGCAGAGGCAACTGACTATGCTGGACTTTCGACATCAGACTCGGTGACCGTGACTTTCAATAATCCAGTGCCAGGTCTTGATGATGAACTATCAGATACACAGGATGAATTAAATGTCACTAGAAATGAGCTGAATGCTACTCAGAGCGAATTGAATGACGCATTGAATGAGTTAGATGCCACTAGAAACGAATTGGATGTTACAAGCAATGACGTCGATAATCTTCAATCGCAATCGCTTATTCTAATGGTAATTCTCGCCGTATTCGCAATCCTTGCTGCGGTCATGGCAGTAATGTACATGAACTTGAGAAAGAAGATCGGAGAGCTCAGCCCAAGACGAACTGAACAAGAACCGCCTCCGCCACCTCCGAAGTGAATTCTACTCACAAACCCCTTTCGATTCTTTTCTATATTCCGAGATTTCAATCGAATCCGCCTCTTCTTTCTCCTGATAAAAGTCATTTTTTATCAACATTTATAACTCAGTAAAATAAAAATATGTTAATCAATCTGTAACTAAAAAGCGGGGGATTCAAATTTGAGCCGATAGACGCATGGGGTTTAGCTAAGGGCGCATGGTCACGAACTGTTTTTTATTCCCCTTGCAGATGACCTGCATCAAATGGCGGCTTGACATCGTCGCTCCGGCGATCCCGCCCCCACGTAAACCCATTGTCCAGCCATGTAGAAGCTACCCAGCCCCGGAAGCGTTCTGCTCATCATCTTGCCTATATTTTGGGGCGTATCCAACCATCCCATTAAGGAGCCCTGCCAGTTGCCGGTGTAGCGGACGTAGGTCATTGGCGTGGCCACGTCCACGACCTCTACCTGTGTTGTGATGCCAGTCAGCGAAGTAGGTTCGAATCCTCTTGGGACTATTTTCGAGAATCGCACATCTATCCGTGAAGCTTCCTGACGAGGTTTGCTATTCTCTTCCCGTACTCGACGCAGTTCTTCTCGACCTCGGTGTCTGGCTTTCCGATGGATACAGGGCCGTATGGCTCTCCTTCCATATCTCCGGTGACTACCATCCCGCAGATCAGGTGTGCCTGGATTATCTGCATAATGGTTGTCTCGTTACCCCCGCCTATGGAATCGCTCGAAGTGAACGCTCCCCCGACCTTACCTTCCAGCTGTTCGTAGTAATCGTCGCTCTTGTCTATGAAAGTCTTCAGCTCTCCCGCGCAGCCACCGAAATATGTGGGTGAACCGTACACGATACCGTCGTATTTCACCAGATCGGCCTGCTTGACCTCAGATACCTTCTTCACATCTACGTCAACACCTGCCTCTCTTACGCCATCGGCAATCTTATGCGCCATGGCCTCGGTGTTACCAGTCCTTGAATAGTAGCAAATAAGAACACTGGGCATATCCTATCCTCCCAGTTCTTATGAGGGACTATCGGATAATTAACTCTTATGATATGCTTCGTCCGATGATCCATCTCTATTTGTTTAAGGAATTTACTATTCTTGATTCTCAGTATCTCCTTGTTGCTACAATTCATTGCCCCACCGCTATTTCTAATAATTGAGAGCGGATATATTCGCCAAATTGGTCATTACAAAATCAGGACGCTCCCGCTTATGTGCAGGGCTTATTCCCGATTCGATCAGCTTCTGGATGAGCTCCGCATAAGCAAGGTATCCGTTTTTAGCATCCTTTCCGGTGGAGCCAGTCAGCGATGGAGGTTCGAATCCCTCAAGGAAGAAGTATTATTATGAAATGTGAATCTTACATGTCCAAAGAGGGGTAGTCTAGTGGGTATAATTAATTCTGAAAAACCAAAGCTTATGGATATTCCGGAAGAATTGGCAATTTGCACGCTCGAAGAATGTCCAGCATGGGGACAATATTCCTTCGAGAATAGACTGAGAAATCAAGAACTGCTCGGAAAGCAACTCAACGGTCTTGAAAAAATTGAAGTATTGATTTTGGGAGAATCACCACCTTCTGATGGTGGGTATATCTACGCTAAGACAAGAAAATCTTCTTTTGGATTATATTCCTCATTAGAAAGGATGGGAAAAAATCCCCCTTTTGGTCTTGAAAAACACGAATTTGAAATGGAATTTAATAGTAAATGGATAGTCATCGATTGCGCACTATGTCCAGTAAGTAGAATGGGAATGAAGAATAAAAAAGAATGTCTGAAAAGCTGCTTCAAGGGTAAGATCCATACATTGTTAGATAATCTCGATCTAGAGAATTTGAAGAGAATTATTATTGCATTTCCGGGGTTAGGACATTTGCACTCCGTTGATGAAACAGATGCAGAAGTAGGATGGATTTTAAGAGAACTGAAAGATTTAATGTTGCCTGAAAATACTGAGATTTTAGCTGGATCGCCATGGGATTATTGAGAGAATCATCGATGTTAAGGTATTTGATATCCCGTTACTTTTAGCAATAAGTTTACCGCTGAACACAGAACTTATTCTCAATTAGATTAACTTCCGGATGAGCTCTGCATACGCAAGGTATCCGATTTTAGCATCCTTTCCGGTGGAGCCGGTCAGCGACGGAGGTTCGAATCCTCAAGAAGAAAAAGCCTTATTGCGGATATTTTGTAATGCTCGGAACTCGAAAAAGTGAATTCTGATATAAAGCGGTGGCGGGGGCGTTTTCACCTCTCAGGCATATCAAACTACCTTTTCGGAGAGTTTTCGCTTTGCAGGTACCTACAAACGCCTCGGACGCATCTGTATAAGGGAGATAGGTCGGACGACTATTCGCTCTGAAAATTAAAAAGAAAAAGAGGTTTGAGACTGGCCTCGCTTTTCCGCGTTTCATTAAATTCCGTATTCGGTTGACTGGCTACTGTCAGGTTCGGGTTCGGATGGGCCCACTATCACCCTGAAGAAAAAGCCTTAATATAACACTTCTTTTGCAGTATGGGGGAATTATGGAACGAAGTGCAAAATCTCCAACACAAAAGAAGGCTTTCTCTTGGGAATCAAGGACTACAAGACATCTGATTACTGTTGCTTGTATAATTGTAATTGTGCTTGTTCTCATCTTCGCATATCTATTGAATCCTGTAGCCTCACCAATTGCATCAATTCATGATGAGGAAATTCATGATGAGGATAGAGATGGATATGCGGATAGTGACGATATTTTTCCGGATGACGCAAACGAATGGGCTGATACAGATGAAGATGGCATGGGAGACCTTAGCTACGAATATGCCTGAGAAGGTGAAAATATGAATGAAACTGAAAGGAAATGGATTCAAAAAGGGAAGATGAAACTGGCTGAGGATGAAAACCTTAAACGGAAAAGAGCCATAGTTCCAATTCTCCTCATTATTTTTGGAGTATTTGGAGTACTTGGTGCAATAGCTGTGCTTCCTGACTGGTTGTTTATAAATGCCACAGATCCATCTGACTGGTGGTATTACGAACCCGAACCGGCACATTATCAGGATATCAGATTTGTAATGATACTAGGGGGATTTTTCATTGCTCTTCCTATGGCGATAATTGGAACATACCAGCTAATGAGAGTGAGAGATTATAACAAATTGGTCGACCAACAGGAATTCATTGATCTCATTGAAGCTCGATCTTCTCGGGAGGATACAGAATCTCGACTTTCTCGGGCACAAGACAAAATCGATCTCGCAGATGCTAAAGCTCGACTTGCTCAGGCAGATGCAGAATCTCGTCCCCGATCCCGTCGACTTTCTCGGGCTGCTGGAAATATTACTACAAAAGGCACTATCACCAATAACAACGATGTCAGCATAGGAAATTATTGCGAGCAATGTGGAAATAAAGTGGGAGATGGATCTTTCTGCAAACATTGCGGAGCTAAATTAAATTGAACCCCTAATAACCACTGAATCGAAGATACTATGCCGTTTGATGAATCCTTATCAGATGCACGGCATCATAGACGATTACAGCGGAAGCATAGGCTGCGATTCTGAGGCCGTCGGCAGTAGCTTGAATATTTACTATCTCTTTTGTGAATTAGCTCGGATAAAACGGTCAAATGCGATAAATACACGGATAATGAACGGATAGAGCACGGATAGGCAAAACCCTTAAGCTCACAATTGGGTGAGTGAATAGGGGAAAGTAATGAGAAGGGAGAATCTCCTTTTCGAAAAACTTTTGGGTGGTTCGAATTTCCTGGGGGAAATGGCGAGACTCCTACCCCTTCTCGATTAACCCTAACCAAGATTTCTAAGATATAGTTTTCTATTATGTAACAATTATTTGTTCAGAAATAATGAAGATGTTTCGTCGATCCCCCGAAGAAAAAGCCTTATTGCGGCAATTGAATTTGTCATCGGAGGAAATTATGAGAATTGGCGCCGTTGTGGAAAAGGTAATAACTATGTCGGCAATCGCTACCCTATGGACGGTTTCACAGTTCTAGGATTGTGCGCAGGAGCGCTCACTACATCGGGATACGTTCCTCAGATCATCAAAGGATATCGGACAAGAAAAATGCTCGACGTCTCTTTTATGATGGTCAGTATACTTTGTGTAGGAATGTTCATGTGGATCATCTATGGGCTGTCGCAGAATGACATTCCGCTGATAGTCTCGAATACTATTGGTACGAGCTTTCTCGCAACACTCATAGCCATGAAGATTCACTACGATAGAAAGCTCGAAGCAGCAGGCCAGGGCAACCAATAACTATTCGAGAGTTAATCCGTGGGATGAACGTATGTTCGGTCAGGAGATAATCATAACAATTTTCATAATCATGGTACTCATGGACTTCATTGTTTGATAGTCCCCAAGAAGAAAAAGCCCCTATGTTGAAGAGGTCCTCGCAGCTTCTTCTCAATTATCTTGATTCGATTTCAACTTTCCTCCTGCTTT
>Ga0209986_10001658_pt1 | contig 21160 bp, 14 predicted proteins | sample BlataG_FD_183168 | JGI IMG/M metagenome (GOLD analysis project Ga0209986, IMG submission 183168) | Deep subsurface microbial communities from Black Sea to uncover new lineages of life (NeLLi) - Black_00105 metaG (SPAdes) (version 2) | ecosystem: Environmental > Aquatic > Marine > Oceanic >... | reverse complement strand
GGTTTCACCGCCTGGTAATGCTTCAGGGCGGTTTGCCACTCCCGATTGAAGTAGGCATTCTCGCCCCGCTCGATATGTTCCGCATCGGTGAGTTCGACTTCGGTCGTCTCAGGGACTGCAACTTCGACTTCAGGCTTTACCTCCTCCACTTCAGGTTCTACGCCTTCCACTCTCAGAATCTTATCAGCCAGCAACTCTGCCTGGGCACGTTTTCTCTCGCTCAAGAATCTGTTCATTCTCCTCCGGTCCTGCTCCAGTTCTTGCTTTTGCTTTGAGGAGAGCGTCCCGAAGTGTTTGTTGGCTCTCTCCACCTTGATCGACTTGGGCGGAGGAACGGGGATCATGATGCGCGCGATTCTTTCACCGGCGGCCTCGGATTTCCGCATGCTCTCCAGATATAGACTCGTGGTGTAGAACTCCTCCGCCTGAGCGATTAGTTGCTCGATCTCGGAGAAGTCCAGCTCCGGCTTCTTCTCCTTTGCCTCAGTCAAAGAGCTTTTGGCGTTTACCATCTTCTTTCTAGCCGCTTCCTTTTCGTCCCGGGGAGGAGGAGGAGGGGGGGGTGGGGTAGCTGGAGAGGAGTAGTAGCTGTATCTCCCTCTATGAATGGCAGTAGCAGGAACGGGGAGAGGAGGGGGGCTGGGAGTACTATAACTGAATGGTGTTGGTGTCTTAGGACTGTTGAAGGAGTAGTTGAAAGAGTAAGCAGGTGAACTGATGTTGTTACTACTTTCCTTGAATTTTTGCTGACTGTTGTTGTTATGATGAAGATGATGAAAATGGGCTCCATAGTTGCGACCAGGAGTTGAAAGGAATGGTGAATCTGATGCTGATGCTGATGGTGGTGGTGATGGTAATGCAGGTGAGGAAAAAGAAGTGGTGTTATTACCTTGCTGCTGCTGCTGAACATGAAGAGCATTGACTACCGCCTGAAGTTGAGATGCGATACCATCATCATCATCTTGAAAGGCATATTGACCTTTCTCCATACCCACCACAGCAGCTACTGAAGGAGTGGTAGTTGACCCAAATGGCTTGGCGTTTGCAGTGACAAACTTGGAGAATGGTGACAAATGAGACGACTTCTGCCGCTGCTGCTGCTGCTGCTGTTGTTGTTCGGTAGTATTACCGATGGCAGAATGCAAGTGGATACTGGCAGATCTAGACAAGGATGGTGATGAATCTGCAAGTGAATACTCACTCCCATAACTATTACTGCGTTGGTAAAAGGAAGAAAGAGAGGCAGCAGATGATGATGATGAGGGGGGGGTGTAGGAGAAATCATGTTGATTGTGGTAGTGGTTGTGTCTCTCTGATGGGTTGTACGCCACTACTGGATCTAAGCCAACATCATCATTGGCAATCTTAGTATTGGGAGTTGTAGAAACAGAGTTGTGTTGTTGTTGCTGTCGTGTATTTTTGCTGTATCCACGTGTCTGTTGAGTGAAAATAGTGTTGGAAACATCAGCTGGCTGATTATTGTTGATTGCTTCCATCTGACGCTGATAAAGAGTAGCATATTTGGTATGATGGTCTGGTCCAAAGATATTAGAGAGCACGGCTTCTGTTTCAATCTTCTCCTCTGCTGGGCTGAGCATGCACATTTGAAACTCTGAACTCGTATCAATGGCATCATCATCATCATCATCATCTACTTCTTCTTCTTCACTAGTGCTAGGTTTGAGAGTAGACCCATGAGTGTTCCCATCACCACTAGTAGTAGTAATATTCTGTTGCTGCTCTTTGACTGCGATACGAGCTGCTTGGGGCATAATGTGATGAGGGGGAGGCTGGTACAAGAAATCAATACCATCTACTGGCTGGGTCCTCTCTACAAACTTTCCTACATAGCTGCCTTCACATAGCTCTTTGTATCTATCTACTGCGCCGCATATGATTGACAGAGCTTTATACATCGATTGATGACTGGCAGTAGTAGTAGTAGTAGTAGTACCATTGTTCATTGTGGTGCCATCTGTGGCATTATTGGTACTACAGAAGGTACTATCACTACTTCTACTACTATTATCACTATTGCTGCTATTATGATCATCATCATCATCATCGAAAGCAATGATGGTAAAGGTACGAGTAGGACGTGAACAAATCTCATCCGGGGGAGTCGTAGCAGAAGAGATGGTGCACCCAGTAATGGCACACAATTGACGGATGGTGGTACCACTGGGTCCAATTATGAATCCTGCTGCTAGGAGGGTGATGCGGATTGCTACCGTCAGTGGAGAGAGTGATTGGTGGTGATGATGTTGGTTGTTGTTGTAGTGAAGAGAAGAGGGATAGGTATCAGAACCGGGAATGGTTGAATCAAGTCGTTGAGCGAAGACTATTGCTTGTTCTTTCTCTTCACACCCTTCTCCTTGTTGTCTTGGTCCACTTCTCACATTATTATTGTTGTTGTTGTTGTTATTTGGAGTAGTAGAGATGTCGGTGCCGTTTGAGTTGGCAGTGGAAGTGACGGTGACTCTCTTCTTCTTCTTGCTTTTCTTTTTGGTGTTGGAACCTGCTGCTGATGTTGATGAGAAGGATAATGAAGAAGAAGAAGAAGAGGAAGATCTAGAGCATCTTCCTTCTTGATGAAGACTGGTCATTATAATGGTTGCTCTGCATGTTGGGAAAGAAAAAGGGAGAGAGGGACGGGGGTCAAAAGAGGGAGAGAAAAGGGTTGACCAATCTAGGATGGATAACATTGAGAACATTTCGGTCAAACTCGAATGCTAAGAGGATGAAACGGGTGTATGCACGTAATAACGTACCCTAGGGTGTGTTTATAGTAGGATTAAGGTGGGGGAAGGACTTGCGGCAAGGAATTTGAGACTTTCAGTATAGTTTCACTTGCACCTACCAATTCTCAGCTATCTGATGTATAATCAGGCCCTTGAAATAGGATATAGACGATTAGTAGATGCTCTAGAAATTGAGAATGAAGAGTAGAAAGAGAAAAATATTGAGTTGACTATGGATAGGAGGAGGAGGGCATGCTCTCTAATGCTCTGACAGCAAGAGAGAGAGCCACCAGAAATCATCTCATTTTCTCTCTCCCCCTTCATTTTCAGCCATTCTTTCAGCATAACCTTACAAAATTTACACCAAACATACGCAATACACTTACAAATACAATTCAAATCCCCCCAATACCCGCTCTCAAGCGCCGAAATTGACCCCTAAATCCTGCGCCGCCAATGTCGCCACTTCAGCTCTCACAACCTCCCCACTCACTCCCAGCATGTCAATCACATATGGCGGACTCACAGCTATCCTCTCTCCAGGTGTATGTATCACCCAGTACCCAAAATCAGTTGGCTGCATGTTCAACCCATTAATCCTCACTGCTCTCAGTACCACTTTCAAATTAGAGAAATTCAACCCCAACATTACTTCTGAATTGTCCCGTAGCGGTAGTACCCTGATCCCTCCGTCAATCAGTGGTGTACACGGTACCAGCTCCCATGCTACTTGCAATGATGGTGTTGTGTAGTAATCAACACCTCCACTGACATTAAACATACCCTGAGTGGATATGGTCAGGTCGTTGAGGGCGCAATCTGTGCAACTATCAGAAATCATAAACACGCCATAGTTGTCCAGGTCCAGTGGATTTTCACACACCGAATCCACACAATATAATCGAATGCATACTCCACACAGCTCTCCTTTGCCATATAATTGAGAAGACACTCCAACATTGAAATTGCTAAAGTGGCTGTTCATATAACCCAGGCCACAGTTCATTCGTTGCCCATCAGTGACGCTGCCTTGTTCTCGGTACACAATGGTGGCGATGCCCTGTCTCATTTGGGAGAGGGCCTTGCCGGTTTCGATTTGTTGCTCGGTGAGTGGGGGGCTGTAGATGTAACCTGGAGGTGGCTGTAGTAAGGAGGTGAGTGTTCCTATTGTTGGAGCAGGTTGTATTTCTGGGTTGGTGTTGATGCCATCTCCAGTGGTGGCTTTGATTGTGGCAGTGGCGGGGGAAGAAGGGGGGCCTTGAGCGTTAGCTAGGGTCAAGGTGAAGAGGAAGAGGAGAGCTGTGGCCAATGTTGCCTGGTTATGCCAGGAGACGAGACGGGCTTTGTAGAATTCTTTCATTAATAGCAAAATGCGCGGTCTTTATGCTCATACATTCGAAGTGAGCAGTGGTTTAGTCGATATTCTTCCTCGAATGCATAAAAAGAAAGTGATACTTCCTTTCTGGCACTCTGCTGAAAAGGCTAAAATTGCCACGATTTTGCTTGAGCAATGACACAATAGCAGTTTTATTGCATTTATGAGCTAGAAATGTGGGATCAAAAGGCTAAAAACACGATTAGTATGTCAGTCAGACTTCCCTACTGCAAGGAATGGTCCTTCCAAGGAAAAATCCGAGAGAGATAAAAAATTACAGGTTTTCGCATAATTTCAACCCCAAAGTATGTCCACTTCCCAAAATCGATACATGATAAGCTCAAGTACAACTTGCTTATTGAATAATGTGTGAATGAGCCACTAACAAGGCCCCTTCACTGCTTGACTGAACCCTGCGCAGGCAGAGCACATTTTACTTTTACAATCTATTTTACGCCTTGCTTTCACATCATCCACAAAGCTATAGTACAACTCTAACAAAGCTCCTTACATTGGAACAAACGCATTGGACAATGATGCAGACACGTTCCTTTGCTCTCCTCCTTCTCCTCATTTTTGTCACCGCCATCCTCGCTCAAGAATCCCCCTACATCTTCGACACCAACCAGGTCGACCCTTCCTTCTTTGGTGAAGGTGATCTCACCCCCTCCAACAACCAACAGCAACAACCAGGAAACAGAGCCAATGGTCCCTCATCCCTCAATGAAGAAGAAGTTTTGGGTTACGGTGTAGCCCCTGAATTCAACACAACCATGGGTGGTAACCTCACCCGTCTAGACTACAAAGGCGTTGGGACCATGTCTTACAGCTACGAACCCATGTCACCCTTTGGAGCCATGGAGCTCTCTTGTAGTACTGGCTTTGTAGAGCCGCAGTTTCAAGGAGCCTATGTTGGTCTATCTGAGCAATTATACAGGGAAGCGAAGAGCTGTGGTGTTTGTGTTGAGATCAGCTGTGACGACAAATCATGTGGTCAGCCGGGGAAGAAGGCTGTTGCTACTGTAGTTGATCTATGCGGACGATGCTTCGGGGCGGATATGAATATAGCTACTCCAATGTTTGCAAACCTCACCTCACAAGATCCTACTATGGAGATCACTAGCAAACAGATCGCAATCAGCTGGAGGTTTGTCGACTGCTCCCCATACATCAACGGAACCATCAAGATGCTGGTCAAGCCAGATGGCAACGCCTACTTCCAAGCCTTCTCCTTCAGCAATTCCAGGCAACCCATCGTAGAAGTGGCTCTGTTGCAGGGTAATGGTGTACCTCCAGTCAGGTTGAGGAAGTCCTCGTCTAACTGGTGGGAGTACAATCCAGGCCAAGTTATTGACCCCAGGGCCACATATGGTCTGGCGCTTTTGGGAGCCAACAGACAGGTTCTGCAAGTTGCTATTAGAGGATTAGTCAACCAAGACCTTGGTGTACAATATGATTTGATCAATAGTAATAGTAATAATATTCCTGCTGATACTCCTCCTCCTGAGGTGACTCCTCCTCCTGAGGATATTGTTACAACAACTATTATAGGTGAAGAAAGTGAGCCTGCAGTTGTACAAGTGCAAGAAGAGCTGCCACCAGTAGTGTCACCATCTGAAGGCATTAATGGTGGCAGGAAGATGCTGCAGAATGACATCAATGGCAGAATTACAACAACGATGAAGATTGTAAATACGTACCCAGAGCTGCTGGATGCTGTTGATCCTGAAGACCTGGCGTGCGCCTTTGAAGTATCAGTACCTCAGATATACCAATTCCATTATGGAAGTGTCAATTTCCAGACTTTTTCTTCTTCAAACACGAGTACCAGAAGAAGAGCAAGATCAGCATCTAGTGATGATAGTCTCATCACTTGTGGAACTTGTATACAGCTGACAAAGAGGAGAGATGGTGGATCATCAGATGCGACGACAACAATCATGATTGTGAATGATTGCCAGACATGTGAAGATGATGAGATTGCTGTTAATGACTTTGCATTCATGGAGCTGTTTAGAAAGAGGTCAGGTGGGAGAGGAGTTGCAGAGTGGAAAGTAGTGGAATGTGAAGGACCAAGAGGAGCAGGGGCGGGAGCGGGGGTGGTCGAGGTCCAGCAGGATGGTGAAAGATCAAGGAGACAGACTGATTTGGATGATGAGCTATTCCTGAGTGGGATCGATGATGATCTTGTGATTGAAGCTCCTGCTCCTGAAAATGAAGAGGATGATGAAGGTATTGTTGTTGGTGTTGTATCACAGCCACCATCAATTGAAGAGGAGCAAGAGGAAGAATCATCCCAAGAAGAAGAACCTTCACCAAGCACTACTCTTCAGAGTGGTACTGCCTTCCCAACAATGTGGTATGCCAGCAGCAGTAGTCAACAAGAAGCTAGCTTCTACACTAACATGGCATGTGGACTGAGTGGTATCAAACCTCCATATACAACCAACTTTGCATCTATCAATTTGAAAAATATGTATAAGCAGGGCAGCCCTCCCCCCTGTGGTCAGTGCGCCTTCATCCAATGTGCTGAAGATGAAAATAATCCCAAGTGCCCTTTGGGGAAAGATGGCTTGGCAGTTGTTATTGTAGAAGATTGTGGTGATTGTGGCCCTGGAGATATTCGTATCAATGCACCTTCCTTGTTGACTACTGGTCGTGGTGCTGCTATTAATGATAATTTCAAAGTGATGTGGGCACTGGCAGGATGCCAATCATCATCAGCTAATGAAGATGAAAAAGGAGAGGGTATTTATGTGCATGTGGCACCTGGCACAGGAAGTGGGTATTATGAACAAGTGACATTCAGTAACAGTGCTCAGCCTATTGTGAAGGCTAGGTTCAATGGGCAGGAGTTGAAGATGAGGGGATATCCATTCAGATGGGAATGGTACGAGGAAGGAGGCAAATTGAATGGTAGTGGTGGAAGAGTGGAGATTGAGCTGGAAGGGGAGGATGGAAGTGTGGTGAGGAAAGTGGTGGATAGGCTGGAGTCACAATATCTTGGTGTGAACTTCTCTGAATGAGAAAGGGAAGGAAGAAGAAGGATAGGAGGCGTCCGGTCTGGGGCTTTAAAAACCGGAAATGGGGCAGGAAGATTGCAAGATTAGTATTAACGTCGAGTAATAAAGGTATTGATTTGTACTATAAAAATGTACGTACCCAGTAGTAAACTGATTGTTGTTTCAACCACGGCCATTCTTTCACTATTTGAATATTAAAAATCGCATTCCAACTATAACATCAATGGCTATCAGTGATACTGCTAATGATGTGATAGGAGGTATCGGTGGTGGCATTCTAGCTGCAATGATGCTGCCTCAGCTCTTTCAGGTATGAGACACGACACCCTTCCCCAGAAAACCAACCAACATGTCAACACCCACCAGAGAGACCACACCGACCCCACATTGCTCTTCCTCCCCTTCCATCTTCTTCTCACCCTCTCCCTCTCCGTCCCCCCTTCCCTCCAGCTCCTACGCACCAAATCAGCCAGGGACTTAAGCTACTCCTTCCTATACATGTACGTCATAGGTCTTCTATTCATGACCATCTATCTATACGTAGCAGATGCCTTTGTAGCTGCCATCTGCGTCACCATCCAGGTCTCTCTCTCCTTTGTCATTGTATTTGTGAAATTCTACCTAGATAACTTTGGGCCTAATAAAGTAGCCAACGACCGCACAGCCAAGCCAAATAGTAAGCTGACCAACAGTAAATCATTCGCACATGACGCGAAGGCTGACGTGCAGACTCTGTTGACTGGAGGGGCGGCTCCTTTCCAGATAGTGCCGTCTCCACATCATCGTGCAGAGCACCTGCTGATAGATTGCAAAGTTAAAACAACAACTGCTACTGCTGCTGCTGATGTATTGACCGAGGTTTCTAAATTAATGGAGGTGGCTTTAGCTAGTGCAAATATACCAGTTAAAAGTAGGAAATTTGATGCTTTTCCCAGCTTTAAAAGCAGCAGCACCAGTGTTGGGAACGGAGAAGCAGAAGAACATGGGAGGCGGGATCATTTCTTCTTCTCATGCAGAGATGGCTACACCATGGGTCTATGGTATGCAGAAGGAGGTGTATTATCGGTAGATATGCTGGCAGCAGAGGAAGACGCTGTTGAAATGATGACAGTGGCTGCCAAGGAGTTTTGTGACTCGTTGACTGCTGGGTATCCTGGTACGAAGATATCAGCATCAGTTATGAAGAGACTGCCCACTAAACACAAGGGATGATAATTATCATTATTGCCAGTACTGACATTGTAACCTTTTTTTTTTACACATTTTAACACATACATGCATTCTGTAGAACCTAGAGAAAGAGAGAGAGAGAGAGAGAGAGAGAGAGCTGGAAAACAAAACAGTGATTGATCATAGTTTATTTTTTAAGAAGTAGTATCTCTCTCCTGCTTCTTCTGAAAGAAACTATGAAAAGCAAAGCAGCACATTCAGGATATTGCATGAAAGGAAGGGGGGCAAAAACGACACACATGTATGTTCAAGATCATCATCTTGATCCTCCTCCCTTTTTTTAATAATAATATTCTATAGTACATAAACACAATTGATGGCACAATGGTTGGGATGGTATAATAATATGTATCTGTATGCCCAGAAAAGCAACAACCCTCCTCTGAACACACACTCTATAGACACACACTTTGAGAAGAAGAAAAAGCTTAATACCTCCTCCTCCTTCCTTCCTTCCTACCACAACTATTCTTCCTCATCGCTAGAAGATAGAAACCCACCTCCATCCTCCTCCTCATCATCATCATCATGATCATCACCACCGGCATCTTTAGCATTAGTGTCACTATCATCCATATCTTCATCTTTAGTATTCGTATTTCCCCCATGAGCAGCAGCAGCATCCAAACGACTCACATGCTCCAACTTGGCATATTTCTGTACATAATCCTTCACCTTCTTAGCATACGCAGCAGGGTCCCTCATATGTAGAGCTGCAGCTTCACCATTGAGTGGATCAGCAGCGTTAGGGTAGAGGAGGAGCTGGGGGAGGAAGGTTTCAAAGACATTGACCAGATCGAACATTGGACTCCAAGTTTGGTTGATGACGTCGAGGCACACGCTGCCAGCTTGTTCGTCAATGTTGGGGTGGAAGATGCGGTTGACGAAGCCTATGGAGGGGGATTTGTAGGGGTAGGCCTCTGGGAGTTCTACGTGTACTTTCCAGACACCGCCTTCGTAAGGACCTGAGAGTTGGGAGGGAGGGAGGAGGGATTTGAGATGGCGGAGAATGGTGGGTCAAATTGAGATCGTGGGAACAATCAAAGGGTTGGTGGATAAATGCAGTACAAGAATAACGTACTATCTTTGGGTCCATGGAAATGGACGTTCATTTCACAGATGTTATCTTCTATAAGCTCGACTTTATAGTCAGTCATCACTGTAAATGGGGAAAGCGCGGGTGTAAGTGCCTTATCGAACATATTGAGACATTTCGATACATGTCTATAATATGTATGGTGAGACTTACTTAGTTTCATGACGTCCATCTCCCGTCTTTTACCGGGTGAAGCCATTTTTCCGAACAAGTTTTAAATTATCTCAAACTGTATTGACTATTAACCGTTTATGCCCTCACTGATATGAAGCAATGTTTTCATTTGTTTGACTAAATGGCTGAGGGATGGGTATGCTGCGTGTATTTATCAGTCTTTCCCTCACACAATTCCTCTCATCGCATGACTCCTCTTGAGAGAGGAGGCCGTGGTGCCCAGTCATGACTGATCAGGCCTCTCTCTCTTCCTACAAAAAAGCAGGCTAGAGCATGATGTACAGCATATGATTTCCTTCTGTATGCACAGATCAATTATGTCAGCATTCATACACAGCTATAAGAAGATGCACACTGATTTCCCCTCTTAAGTTTCAGTTTTTGATCTCTTCCAGATTTGCTTAATTTCGAATCAACTTAGCAAACCGTTTAGTTTACCATGTCTTCAGGTGTGTTACACCTTCTATCACTCGTATATTACACCAACACACTCGTCATCCTCCACCTAACGCTTCCATTCCCTGTCTCATCCCCACCCCCCCGACAACAGACAACCCTCCTTCCACCAAGCTCAAGGTCAAGCTCACTGGCGGCAATAACAACAATAACAAGAAGAATGCAGATATTATAGACCTTGTAGATGAAGATACAGATTATGATCCCACTGCCCCTGAACACGATGAAGATGATGAAGATCTCATCCCAGAAGATGATTACAATATGGACGAAGATGATGACAGTGAAGATGACGAGTACGATGACGATGACGTCGGTGAGAAAAAGGGAATTCCTAAGAAGAAAACCAGTACTACTACACTAGGTAAGAAGACTACAAGTACTAGTAATAAACTTGGGAAAGCAGCAGCAGCAGCAGCAGCAAGAAAGAAACTCACTGCAACAACTAAAAGAAGCCGCAGCAGATCATCATTCAACGAAGAAGATGAAGATTTAGAAGAAGCATTCGACTCTGATCTAGACCCTGAAGATGGAGCCTACATTCTTGGAGCTGAAGATGAAGAATTCACCGACTTTTCTCATCTCGTCCTGAAACCCGACCATACTAACCGACCACTATGGGTGTGTCCAGACGGGAGAATTTTCTTAGAAACATTCTCACACGTCTATCGACAAGCATATGATTTCCTCATTGCAGTAGCAGAGCCAGTTAGTCGACCTGAAAGTCTGCATGAGTATGCCCTCACCCCCCACTCTCTCTATGCTGCTGTATCTATAGGACTCGAAACCAGGACGATAGAAATGGTACTAAATAGACTGTCCAAAGTACCGCTGCCTAGTGAAGTGCGAGACTTCATCAGAGCGTCAACTGAAAATTACGGGAAAGTGAAGCTGGTCCTGCAGAGAAATAAATTTTTTGTCGAATCGCAGCATGCTGATATTTTGAGATTGTTGGTGGAGGATGATGTTATCGCTGATGCTCAAGTCGAGAGACGACAACAAGAACAACAGGAGGAAGGGTTTGTGGTGGAAAGAATGTTGAAAGAACAAGCTGCTGAGGATCTGGCTGCTGCTATTGATGAGGAAGATATTATCAATATTGCTCCAATGAATATCGATGATGATGATGATGATGATGATGATACTGGTAAAGATGGTGATGGGATGATGATGGGCACTGCTACCAACAATCAACCATCAACCCAAGCAGTGATTTATGATTCCTCAAGAGAGACACATTCATTTGAAATTGAAGCCTCTAAAGTAGAAAGAGTCAAACAAAGATGCCTTCCAGGTGGCCTCAACTACCCAATGCTAGAAGAATACGACTTCCGAAACGACACCGTCAACCCCCCTCTCAACATTGAGCTCAAACCACTAGTCCGACACCGCCCTTATCAAGAAAAATCTCTCAGCAAGATGTTTGGCAACGGCCGTGCTCGTAGCGGTGTCATCGTCCTGCCTTGTGGCGCGGGGAAGTCTCTGGTTGGCGTTTCTGCCGCAGCTAGAATCAAGAAATCAGTACTTGTTTTGTGTACAAATGCAGTGTCAGTTGATCAATGGAAGTTTCAGTTTCAATTATGGACAGGACTGCAAGACCATGATGTTGCTCGTTTCACTGCTGACAAACATGAGTGGTTTAAAGGCCAATCTGGAGTGGCTATTACAACGTATACCATGATTGCATACACAGGAAGGCGTTCCGAACAGAGTGAAAAGACCATGGCAGAGATTATGAATAGAGAATGGGGATTGATCATCCTGGATGAAGTCCACGTCGTCCCCGCTCAAATGTTTAGAAGGGTGATTGGTATTGTCAAGGCGCATACAAAACTGGGTCTGACAGCTACCCTCGTAAGAGAAGACGCCCTGATCACAGATCTCAACTTTTTAATCGGCCCCAAATTGTATGAAGCCAATTGGCTTGATTTGACCAAGGCAGGTCATATTGCTAATGTTCAGTGTGCAGAGGTATGGTGTCCAATGACAAAAGAATTCATGAGAGAGTATCTCCGTCCAGGGACCACTGCTACGTTGAGACAATTGCTGTATGTCATGAACCCCACCAAACTGAGAGCGTGTCAGTACCTAGTGCAGTACCATGAAACTCGGGGGGATAAAGTCATTGTATTTAGTGATAATATCTATGCTCTAAGGGAATATGCAGTGAGGATGAAGAAGCCATTTATTTATGGCGGTACTGGCCACCAAGAAAGGACTAGAATCCTGCATGCATTCAAACACAATCCTGAGGTTAATACTGTCTTTCTCTCTAAAGTTGGGGATAATTCACTGGATATTCCTGAAGCTAATGTACTTGTACAAATATCATCACATGCTGGATCACGGCGTCAAGAAGCCCAGCGTCTTGGGCGTATATTGAGGAAGAAGAAGAGCAGTAATAGAGGAGGTATTGGTGGTGCTGGTGGGATTGCTCGTCTTCTGGAAGGTGAAGGTGAAGGTGGTAGTGGTGGTGGATTTGAGGAATTTGATGCTTTTTTCTATACCCTGGTTTCAACAGATACTCAGGAGGTATACTTTAAAGCTAAAAGACAAAGATTTTTGATTGATCAAGGGTATGCTTATAAGGTAATTCCTTCCCTACTAGATGCAGCTGGAGTTGGTGGTGGATTGTTGCTGGAATCAAGAGATGAGCAGTTGGATGTGTTGGCTACTTTGTTGGCAGTTGGGGAAACTGAGGAACTGATGGAGGAGCAAGAAGAAGGCATCCCTGGCCCTGCTGCTGGTGGTAAAGGAGGAGGAGAGGCAAGGCCAAAGACAAAAAGGAAGGTGGGATCAATGGCACAAATGTCTGGAGCTGTGGGGATGAGATATTTGGAGTACAGTACAGGTGGTGGAGGAAGAGGAGGTGGTAAAGCTAGCCAAAGTAAAGGCCGACTTGCCAAGTTTAGAAACAAGTAATACTAAGCATAAATGTAATGCATTGTGTGGTGCAACTGTGGTTAAATACTATATAATACCTAATCAAGGTAATCAAAACAGTATCAATTGAATACTGGTACTTTTGTTCATCCAACACACCACCTGCTTTTAAATCAAAATTGTTTATTTCAAAATAAACCACCATTTCTATACACATATATCTACCTCTCTTTTGAGAACAATACAGCAGCAGGCAATCCATAACACACAGGAGCAGCACCTACCAGTAGCTTTAGTTTACATGCATCTCTGCTCTCATTCACTGCTGCAGCAACCCCTCTCTTCCTCTCCTCATTACCACCACCACCACTCATCCAAGAAGTCAACAATGCCTCACTAAACCTATCTATATCTCTATCAGTAACATCCCATAAATTAGCTACCGCAGAAGGACATCCTCCCAACATATATGCCAGTACCACTCCTGAAGGTTCATACCACTTTCCTTTATGTCCCAGCCTCCCTGAACTACATCCCATCAGCAGGGAAGCAGCACATTTGTTGAGAGCACGGAGCCTGCTGGGGGGGAGGTACTGCTCTCCACCCCCGTGGCCAAGGTAGATGAAGAAAGAACGGGTTTCTAGGGCGGTGGTGAGCTCGGTGAGGGAGGGAGCTTGGCCGGAGCGGCCTTGCCAGCCGGTGATGGTGGAAAACCAGGGTTCAAAGGTGGCTTGGGTTGTGATGAGGTCGCCACTGGGGTTGAGGGCATAGTAGGTGCAACTAAGATCAAGCATCATTGATGATGGCGACGGGGATGATGGATTGTTATCATCATCGGCACTGCTGCTGCTACTACTACAGGTGGATACTGCTGCAGCTGCAGCAGCTGCTGATGGGAGGGAAGGTACTCTATGCACATGTTGTCCTTTCAGTCCTACAGAAGCTTCCCAAGGGAGGCATTGGAGAGCTCCATCTAATACCAGTATCATTGGATGGTACTGATGATTGGTCATAGTGCTGCTAGTAGTAGTGCTTGTTGCTCCAGCTTGGGGAGGAGGAGCAGTTTGTGGAAGGTTGAATTTGGAAGCACAGTCTGGAGCAGCTCTCTGTCTGTGTAGTGGTTGTTTGGCAGTAGTAGTGGTGGTTCTGGGTTCTCTCTTAACTGTGATTTGTGGTACGGCTCGTGTTGTTGCTTCTCTGGCTGTAGTTCGTCTAACAGTAGTAGTGGTCTTCATCATGCTGGCAAGTCGAGATCTTGTCTTGTTTCTAGTACCACGGGCAGTAGTAGTTGCCACTGCATCTGTCTTCTGCTTCCTGGGTGCTGTCTTCATGACTACAGCTGGGGTTTGTTGAACACCGTCGTCATCGTTCAGACTCATTTCTTGTAGAGCTTTATCAAGAGACCTTGCTGTTGATGCTGACTTGACTGGTGTTGACTGGCATGATGCTCCTGAATATTGATCATCACCACCGTCATTACTCCCCCTTCCAATTATTGCCACTATTGTCCTTCTCAACAAATCAGCTGTGCAATCAATTGCATCTCTTGAAGACGATCGCCTAAACACATGGCAAAGATCTTTTGCTGCTCTATTCAATTCGTCATCTGTCATTTGATGTGTGCTTCCATATGTCAGCAGTGCACTAATTAACTCCCTTACTACCTCTTCATTGCCATTCCCACCACAAGAGGAGCCATTCAAGCATCCCAAATGCTGCAACAACAATTCATCCAAACCAGCAAAATCATTACTACTACTACTACTACTACTACTACCACCCTCATCATGTCCTTCTCCCTTCTTCTCCACCAACGCGCCATGCAACAAACATTTCCAAGGACCCAACCATGCATCATCCACAAACTGAACAAGACATCCCAGTGCATCATCCAGCTCCATTCTCCTCCTCCACCATGCACGCTGCTCTTCCTTGGTTTCCACAGACATGTTTTTCATACTATCTCCACTGTCTGTCAATATTCTATCAAACTCCTCTAGCACAGATTCAACTGCAGATACGGATGTGGACCTAGAAGAAGAGGGGGAGGAGGAGGAAGAAGGACTACCAAGAGACTCTCTACCACTACCATCCTCATCAACATTATTTTGATCACCAGCTGCTGCTGATGACATTATCATTGTCGTCATGTTGAGTGCCTTGGTGGGGTGATTATCTAGACGTAAACTATTACCAAACTGACTAATGAGAGAGCTTGATGATGTGTAGATAGAGACAGGGAGGGTGATGATGATGGGAGGAGAGTGAGGGGCTAGTTTTGAGATGATGATGGCATTGTTGTTTGGACTGGTATTCACGCTGGTGACCGTGATGTTTCCAGGGAGCTGTCCTAGCCATGTTGAGAGAAGATCCTTGGCTTGATCATCAAGCAGCTTCACTACTTCTTCTTCCTTTTCATCATTGTCTACACTACTACTGCTATTATCACCACCTCCCAGTAACTCTTGAATACTATGCTGCCAATCAAGGCCATCAAGATTCAACATCGCCTCAGCCAAGGATGTACTCCCACCTACTTCCTTCTCCTCCTTTTTGATTCCTTCCCCCTTTCTATCCATCTTCTGTTTCTTGGCTGCTAATACAAATTTATGTTGAAGCCGCATTGTGGCACCGAGACACGCAGAATGGAGCAAAACTGCAGCTAGATGACAATAACCACGTCTACCACAGTAGAAAGCCAGCTGTTGAGCTGCTTGTTTGAAGAGTACTGGCAACTCTCTGCTCAGTGATAATGCCTTCCACAACATTGACCAGCCTTGAGAAATAGCAGCAGCAGAATCATCACCATCATGAACAGTTCCTCCTTTTCCCCCTACTCCCCAGACTGTTAGATGCTTGGTTGCTGCATCTCTACTATTCTCATCATCCAAAAGCAACAATTGGCTCTTGAGCAGCAAAGCTTGTACAACTGTCTCTGGCCAACATACACTGCTTCTATTCTGATAAACATCCAGACTGTCTATTAATTGTTGCTTTGCATCTGCACTTAACATCTTTTTCTTTGGCTCCAATAACAATAATGCCGCATGAACCAACACAGTATGGCATTTGCAACTACTGCTCAACAGCTGGGCGACCATTCCTGAGGTTGTTGTTGCCGTTTCATATTCATCAAGTTCTTCAAGTACTGTGACGATTTGCTGAACTACATTCTGTGCCAATGCAAGTGCCTCCTTTGTTTTATGCCTACTAGTACTATCAAATAGGACAAGTGCTTGGTGTGCATCAAGTTCCAGCCTCAAACAGCGCTTTACTACAAGTATTCTTGTTGTTGTTGATCCCACCTCAAGTTCCAATAGTTCCTCAGCGGCATCCACAGCCATGGCAGCCGCCTCTTTTAAATCTTGCTTATACAGAATAGCGGCAATATAGGCACAACATTGAGCTGATATAAGAGAGTTGCCCATAGAAGATGCCAGGCGTTGACCTTCTTTCAGTGCTTGGAGAGCTTCATCTGGCAACCCTGTGTGTTCAAATAACCGGCCCAGCAATATCAAGCATTCCAAATAGTCCATTGACAGCTGCCACCATGATGGTGATGATGTAGAGGAGGACGACGATGCTGGCGCATCTGCTGATTGTTGCTGCAGAGCTTGAGATAGGGATTTGTGAGCCTCTGAAGCAGACACCAGGGCAGTCACCATACGTCCTTTCTGTGCAGATGCCACTGCTTCTTCCATGCTTTCTCTTGCCGTCTTATTATCTACTACACAAGATGGCAGGTCTCGGGTATGCCAACTACCAAACATTCGTTGTTCAAGAGAGGGCAGTACTGCATCACCAGGAGCACTCCCAAATGCACTACTACTTAGGAGAGCTGCTACATCATTGGACAATGCCTTCAACCTTGCCCTTGCCTTACTTGCATCCTCATCTGTTTCACAAACCAACAATAATTGATGAAGCTTCTGAGCTACATTTACGCATTCTTCATGCAGTGGGGTCCATACCTTCAAGTCAGGGAGAGAAAGACCCCCATCTAGTGGTTGAGGTTCAGGAGGAGGATGAGATGCTCCTGCTGCTTCCTTGGCAGCTTGAGTTGCACGTTCCTGTCGTAGCTGCTTTGCTTGACTCAGGTACTGTTTTGCCAGTGATTCAAATTTGTTTATTATTGACATTGCTTCTATTTCTGCTTGGAGATAGGGATTGCCTCCTTTAGCAGCCAACCAACTTGCTTCAACCAGCATACCAATACTCTCATCCTTTCTTATGTTCAGCCCAAGAGAGTAGAATATCATCAACAACTTGGCTTTATTAATAGCACACCTGCCGTCACCACCAACACCATCACCATAATCATCTATTATTCTACGTGCCACCATCCCTGCTTCTTGTTGACTGCTGGCAGTGCTTATGATCAAACCACCAACCTCCTTCAAGACATTATCAACCATATCGTCAGTATTATTCCCTTGTCTATTTGAAAAGGCCAACAAGTAGGAAGCTGCAGCAATGCATGTATCTATAGCGCCGTCATCATTTCCTGCCTTTCTTTGTGTATCTATCACTGCCATGACCCTTTTAACTGCATCTTTCAATACAGCAGCACTTTCATCATCATTACTATCACTAATGGGTGCGAGTTTTAATAGTTCCAGTGAACAAGTGGCAGCAGCTTGAAGAGGAGGTATAGCGAGGCTTAGTTGGTTTGCAGCAATGCAATCAACACCAATATTAAACAATGATGCTGACAGCCAGGCAACTTCTTTTGAAGAAACTGCTGCTACTTTGTTATCAGTGGCTAACAAAAAAGGGAATGACCAACCAAGCAGAGATTTCAATGATGAAGCCAACCGTATATGTAGTTGACCATCTAATTGAAGTGATGAGGATGACGCCTTGGTATCTCTCTTGTTGCTGTTGTTATGATGCTTCTCAGCTTGATATAATGCAGCAGAAGCTCTTAATTTAGTAGCAATTGCAAATGCAACTATTCCTGGATGATTGGTTGATGCACTTTGCTCACTATCATCATCATTATGGTTGCACAGCACCTCCAGTGCACTAGCTACTGCATTAGCCTGCTGGCAATCATGACTGAATGCATCTATAAACAGCGTTTGATGACTAGGATGCCCCAGCTTTCCTGTTGCTACTCTTCTTACTACATTTATACACTTCTCAGCTGCTGCTCGTATACATCTACTGCTACTACTGCTAGTACAAGCTCCCGTCTCTTGCTGCTGCTGCTGCTGCTGCATTGCTAGCTCTACAGCTGCTACCCATTTCCCCCCCTCGGTTTCAATACTGTTACTAGATATGGCCAACGTGAATGGTACAAGCGCTGGAATGAGCAACACAGTTTGCCGCAACACAGGGTGATGATGGTGATGATGACGATGCATCCTTTTTGTCTTATTATCATCTACATGACAAGACAATCGGAGGTTGTCAATCATTCTCACCGCTACCGCTGGCTTTGCAATCAACATGTCTTGCTGATGTTGTATTGTCTTTGATACAAATTCACACATGGCATCCACAATAAGGAGTGCTGCAGTATCTGATAAACCATCTGTAGCTTTATATAGGCCATTAGACATGATCTGGGACGCAATATCGGGCAAGGGACAGCGTGTTGCTAACTTGCTCACCCAAGAGATGACTCTTTCCAGTAATTCAACACTCCCACTACCACTAGATGATCTGGCTAGAAGGACCATTCTGGCTATAATAGATTCTAGCTGGTTGCAATTCCCATTCTTGGATTGGCGGATACTCATTGCTATCTTGTATAAGTATGTGGAGAGGGATGTGCAATGCTGTAAGGTTTCCTTGGTGGAGGACAAGGCGCCTGCTTGAAGGAAGGGGTGTACAACATCGACAAATTGTAAGATTGTATCAAGTTGTTGTGGAGATGTTTGTTGATTGGAAGGTTCAGTCTCACAGATGAGTAGGGTGAGGAGGACACCGATGAGGAGTTTGATGTCATCTTCTGAGGGTGGTGGTAGTGGAGGAGAGGAGGAGGAGGAAGAAGAAAACCGTTGAGGGGAGTGTTTGGTGCAGAGGAGGCGGGAGAGAGACATGGCTTCACAATGCGCTGAACCGAATTGCTTGCATGTGATGAGCTTTCTGATGAAGTTGTAACGGAGGAGACAGAGTTGTTTACCTAGCTCTTTGTCTTCTATCGCTGCCAAAGTGGAAATACAAGCTTGTCCTAGTGAAATGATCGACTCTTCAGGGTGCTTGAGATGCGTGTTTGTTGCTTTCAGGCATACTACTAGCAACGAATATATCTTCTTGTCTTCTGTATTGATTTTCTCAGATTTAATCTCCTTGTGTATGTTTCTTGCCAACTGAACAGCATCTTCATTCGACAAATTAACTGTGTTAAACGCAACAACGAACTCTTTAAGCCCCATAAGATTTACTTCTACTACATGTCGTAAGAATAAAAATTATTTCAATAAGAATGACACAACAACCTCAAGTCCAGCCTTTGAAGGACAGTGCTCCCCACCGCGATATGAAAAGTGAGAGACAATGCTCCAAGTCTTATTTATAGGCTCCAGTGAGTCATCATTCATATTTGATCTTTGGATTGTCTTATGAACTAGCCAAAACTCCATTAGAAAGATTGTTTCATAATTATTTTGGCAAGGATGAATGGCATCCCAAATCTAGACTTAACTCGACATACAGTGGCTTCCTTGCCCGATGTCCTATCTCCGGGAGCATTCCACGGATGCAGAGTTGCTCTATACGTACGTTCAAATTCCCGTCATCAATTCTAATCCCCTACAAGAAACTCATTTTCCCCCAATCCTTGCACACATTCACAGGATGGAGACGACCGACACGTCTTCTTTGCCACTGGCCGCACCCTATACGACATCCCAGTCCCTACACTTTCCACTCCATCAGGCCAGCATGGTAAAGGTGGATCTGTCATAGCAGATCTAGGGCCAACTCTAACAGCTATCCCAATCAACCAAATAGCACATAGAGCTGAAATACAAGAAGTTCAACTCCTTCAGACCTCAGAAACAACAGCCTCTGGTACTGACAGTGTAATAGTAGCCACAGTAGACTCTTGTGGAAGAGCCATTATAGCTCAAATAGAACATACTTATAATGAAGACAATAAACAAGAATGGACTGTTGTACAAGCTCATCAATTACAACCCACAGATCTCCTCCGAGAACGAGGCTGGGCCGGCATCGGCCTTGCTCCCTCCAAACCCACCCAGACCGCCATTGCTCGTCACTTCCCCAAAGACATCACCTTATTCGATGCAGACATCCCAGTGAGAACCTTCCATACCACCTACCATCCAACATCAGTACAACTAGCAGGTGATGCTGGTAACCTCATCATCGCAGCAGAAGGGCCTCAGGTTTCGGTATGGGACGCCAGGTCATGTGGAACTAGAGGTGCTAGATGTGCTAGATTCAGTCCCGGCCCCCATAGCTCACATTTCTATACCACTGCTATTAATAACACTGCTAGTAATAAAACTATGAGTAGCAGTTTCATGATTGGGGCAACTGGAGCAGATAGAGGGGTGACGGTATGGGACTCCAGAACATGGAGGACGGTACAAAGAGTGAAGAATTGTGTGAAATATGAAGCAACTGCACTTCACTTCTCCAGTAGCCATATGCATACGTGTTATGTTGGGGGGCTGGATTATGAAGTGGTGGCTTTACCTTGGTGTGATGGTGTGATGGGGCCTGGATTTTCAGCATTAAAGAATAGGGGAAGGAAGGGTGGTGGTGGTGATGATGGTGAGGGAGAAAAGGGATGTGATAAAGGTATGAAGAGATTGAAGAGAGATGGAAATGGAGGAGATGAAGGAGTAGAAGGAAGTAAGGTAAATGGTACTGCTATAAACGGTAATACTAGTGTTGATGATGAGGTAGGAGGAGGAGGAGGAGGAACGGGGGCATCTTTTAGAGGAGATTCACGATGGTTTGGATTGAGCAAAGCAAACAACAAGGATGTCCTTGCAGGCATGACTGCCAATGGACAATTGTATATTGCAGACTTTGAGAGAGTGTAAGCAAGAGCTAGGAGTGTAGTGTATTCTTTCCACACATAGTTGCCCAATAGGAAAAGGGAAGAATTTACAAAGCTGTATAAGTGGAAGAAAATTCACTGGTCTATAGACTATATGGTATCCCGTCTGCTAGTTAAACAAAAATAATACCCCCTCCCCCC
>Ga0209986_10001657_pt1 | contig 21162 bp, 20 predicted proteins | sample BlataG_FD_183168 | JGI IMG/M metagenome (GOLD analysis project Ga0209986, IMG submission 183168) | Deep subsurface microbial communities from Black Sea to uncover new lineages of life (NeLLi) - Black_00105 metaG (SPAdes) (version 2) | ecosystem: Environmental > Aquatic > Marine > Oceanic >... | reverse complement strand
ATTTGGTGTACCGAAACTTATGGTATCCAGTGGTGCTGCCATGCCCAGCTATGCCGGTGGATTCTTCGGCTCTTCTGATATAGCAATAATATCATCGGTTGTAGATATGGCTGGCCTGCATGAACTTAGCAAGAGTATACTGAGTAGAGCAGCTGGTGCGATTTGCGGAATGGTAGAAACCGGTGCAGGTGCAGTCATGGACTCACTTAAACAAACAGATATGCCCCTCGTTGCAATGACGGAATTTCATTACTCTGACATGTGCTGTAAGTTCGTTAGAGAACATCTTGAAGAAAAGGGGTATAAAGTAATCCCATGCCACGCACAAGGGGTTGGTGATAGAGCGATGGATAAACTATTAGATCAGGGGATCTTTGACTGCGTTGTAGACATCGTTCCTAGCGGGTTAAGTGAAGAACTTTTTGGTGGAAACCGTGCCGCTGGGCCAGACAGGCTTGAGGCCGCAGGCAAAAGGGGTATCCCTCAAATTATTACTCCATGTGGCTTTGAGATGATAAGTTGTGGTCCTCTACGAAGAAAAGACAGTGGTGATCCATTGTGGGTTTCGCGAAATTTAGCTAACCGAAGCTGTTATCTTCACGACGCTTATCGTGTGCAAGCCAGGACAAATGCAGACGAATTGAGGCTCGTAGCTAAAACCGTGGCCGAGAAGCTAAATAAAGCAAAAGGCTCGGTGAAATTCATAATACCAGAAAAGGGGTGGTCCACACTAAGTGTTAAAGGGCAACCGCTTTTCGATCCTGATGCTGATAAGGTTTTTGTGGATGAACTAAAAAAACATCTGAAGCCTGAGATTGAGGTTATGAAGCTTGAGGTGCATCTTAATACCCCAGAATTTGCAATGGCTGTGGTGGAAACATTCGATGAAATGATGAAAGATAAGGGCTTGGATAGTAATATTTTTAATTGACAAAGTGCTGTCAATATGGTTTGTAAAACTATAGTATAAGTATATATTATTTATATTTATTTTTCAGGAGAGGAGGTGGTTATAAAGGAAATTTATAGTAATTGGGTATTTCTAAACAGATATACATTAACTTATTGAGGAGGGAAATAATGAAAAAGAAAGGTTTGCTAACCATATTATTTGTTGTTTGCTTTTTATTCTCCCTAACGTTTGTCTTTGTGCCATCTACTAAGGCACAAACCATCAATCTTACCTATAGTAATTTTTTCCCGCCTACCCATGGTCATGCAATTCAAGGCGCTAACATGATAAAAGAGATCGAGAAGAGGACCAATGGCCGGGTCAAAATCTCTTATTTTCCTGCGGGGACTTTAACCAAAGCACCGGTCTGCTACGATGGAGTAGTGAAAGGAATCTCCGATATCGGCCAGTCCTGTTTTGCATATACAAGGGGCAGGTTTCCACTCATGGAAGCGGTGGATCTTCCATTCGGTTACAAAAGCGGCAAGATTGCCACCAGGGTTGCATATGAATTTTACAAAAAGATGAATCCAAAAGAACTCCAAGATGTAAAGGTGCTTGTTATTCATGCACATGGACCTGGAATACTTGCTGCTAAAAAGGATGTAAATTCTCTGGCTGATATAAAGGGCATGAAAATTAGATGTACGGGCCTAAGCTCAAAGCTTGCCAAATATTTGGGAGCCGCCCCAGTAGCCATGTCTCAAGGTGCTGCCTATGAGGCCCTTCAAAAAGGGGTAGTTGAAGGCACATTCTGCCCAATCGAGGTCCTCAAGGGATGGAAACAGGGCGAAGTTATAGATCATGTGATCGAGACCAAGGCCCTTGGCTACACCACTGCAATGTTTGTGGTTATGAACAAGAAAAAATATGAATCTCTTCCCCCTGATATTAAAAAGGTCTTTGACGAAGTTGGAGAGGAGTGGGTTGGTGTGCATGGAAATGTCTGGGACTCTGCTGACAGAGCAGGTTTAAAATTTGTGATAGAACTTGGAAAAAACATCCATGGGCTCTCACCAGCACAGGAGAAAAAATGGATACAGTCCGTTAGTCCAATCATTTTTGAGTATCAATCAAAGATGGAAAAGAAGGGTCTTCCTGGAAAAAAGGCTGTGAAGCTTCTCAGAGATTTGGTTGCGAAATATAATAAGTAAGTTCTAGAGAAGATAAAAATCTCAATCATATAAAAAGGGGTACCAGAGTTCCTGGTACCCCTTTCTTTATCCCTATCACATAAGACCAGGTAAAAAGAGGACTATTTGGGGGAAGGTTAATAGAATTGCTACACAGGCCAAAAGAGCAAGGACAAAAGGGGCAACCCCCCTAAAGATAACTTCAAGTGGAACATCCTTGGCAATACCATGAACTACGTATACATTTACACCAACAGGTGGTGTAATAACACCCATTTCAGTTACAAGGACAATGGCCACACCAAACCATATAGGGTCAAACCCAAGGGCTGTAGCCACAGGATAGAAGATAGGGATAGTGAGCATAATCATGGCCAGGGCATCCATGAAACATCCACCAAACAGATATATAATAACTATTATCCCCATAATGGCATAGCTTGGTAATGGGAGTGCACTAACCCAATTTGCCAAAATAAAGGGAATCCTGGTGATAGCCATGAAGTGGCCAAAGACAACTGCCCCGGTCACTATAACCATGACCATACAACTTATCCTTGTCGTGTCCATAAGAGATTTAAGAAATGCCTGCCAGCTTAAGCTCCTCCTTAAAAGGGCAACAAGCAAGGTAAAAAAGGCACCCACAGCCGCTGCCTCGGTTGGTGTAAATATCCCAAAAAAAAGACCCCCCATAACAAAGGCAAAAATAATCAGGGCCTCCAAAACCCCTACAAAGGATTTCGCCTTCTCTTTTAATGTTGTTTTTGGTCCAGGAGGGGCAAGCCCTGGATTCAGTCGCACCCTTATATAGACAGTGAGCATAAATAAAAGGGCAAGCAGTATGCCTGGAAAGATTCCGGCGGCAAAGAGCTTTCCAATAGATTGCTCTGTCATGATCCCGTAAACAATAAATATAACACTTGGTGGTATAAGTATACCGAGGCTTCCCCCTGCTGCAACCGTACCTGTAGCCAAACTCATATCATATTTGTACCGTCTCATCTCCGGTAAGGTAACGGTCGCCATGGTAGCAGCAGTTGCATTTGTTGATCCTGATATAGCGGAAAATCCTGCGCATGCCCCAATGGTGGCTATAGCAAGACCGCCTCTGTAATGGCCCATAAATACATAAACTGAATCATATAACCTTCTGCTTATTCCAGAATGGAAGGCAATCTGTCCCATAAATACAAAAAGAGGGATAACTGTTAAGCTGTAAGAAGAGAATGTCTCAAATACATCTTTGGCTAATAAATTAAGGCCTGCATAAATGGTAACTACATAACTGAAACCAAGAAAGCCAATGAAGGCCATAACAAAGCCGACAGGCATCTTGGAGAAAAGAAGGATTACCAGGATGATTATGCCAATTATACCTATTGCGGAAAGATTCATTTATCTTTCACATTAGCTATAGCATTTACTAAATCCACCAGAAGTACCAGACAGACAACCCCTGCACCAAGGGCAACTCCATATATTATTGGATAAAAAGGCAGCTGCAAGGTCATAGAAACCTCCCCTGCTCTTTGGCAGTCCACACCATACAAGATACTCTGCCAGGCAATGAAGGCAAACAGTATGATTCCAAAGATTGAGATTATACTCTCAATAATACCCTGCAACCTTTTAGAAAAGAGCTGCACGATAAGGCTCACTGCAACATGACCCTTCTCTACCAATGTATGGGCCATGGCAAAGGAGACAGCCACAGCCCCTAAAAGGGCGACAATCTCATAGGTTCCATGAATGGGCTTGCGAAAAAAATAACGTAAGAAAACATCTACACAGGTAAGGGCCATCATGGCAAAAATTGCCACGGCTGCTATCATGTCAAATCTTCTTGCCAGTAAAAGGGAATTTCTCTGAAAAGAAAACATATAAACCTCTTCACAGAATATTAGGATAAAAGTAAGCTTTTTAGTGGCTACAATGTGGCTGTGATATAACAACTAATTAAAAAAAGGTCAATTTAAAAAGATATTTGCTATTTTTATAATTGACTCGCAAACATTCCTTTCCTATACTTCATATGATAAAAAACTGCTTATCCTTGAATATTTCCAAAAATTTGAGAAGGGAAAGGAGGTGAGGTTACAAGGAGGGGGAATTATATTTAATCTTAACAATAAAAGGAGGTAACTATGGAAACTAGCACTTATAAGATTATCGAGCTTGTGGGGACCAGTCCGAATTCATGGGAAGATGCTGCAAAAAATGCTGTTGATACAGCCTCAAAAAGTCTTAAGGACTTAAGAATTGCAGAAATTACTAAGCTGGATCTAACCATTGAAGATGGTAAGGTCACAGGCTATAGAACCAGGATTAACGTCTCATTTAAATATCATTTATAGAGGTAGTTCTTTTCTTAATTAAATGGCCAGAGAAAATTTTTTCTCTGGCTGTTTAATTATACGTTTATGTTTCTTTTCTTCACTGTGATAATGCTCTTATCCTTCTCTTCCACCTACAACAATGTGGGGGATCCTTAAAGTAGGCTGAGCATCAGAAACAGGCACTCCCTGTGCATCTTTACCGCAGGTGCCCACTCCAAAACCTAAATCGGTTCCAATCATATCGATTTCCCTCATTACTCTCGGCCCATTACCAATTAATGTTGCACCTCTCACCATGTCACCTATCTGCCCGTTTTCTAAAAGGTACCCCTCGCTTATATCAAAAACAAAATTCCCATTTACCGTATCCACCTGTCCACCCCCCATCTTGAGCACCAGAAGGCCTTTATCAACAGATCTAATTATATCATGTGGATCTGATTTTCCAGAGACAATAAGTGTATTCGTCATTCTCGGAATTGGAGAGAACCTGTACGATTCTCTTCGGCCATTACCTGTTGATTGAACACCATCTTTCATAGCCGTCAATCTATCATACATGTAGCGTTTCAATACGCCACTTTCAACAAGTACAGTCTTCTGCCCTTCTATTCCCTCATCATCGTAGAAAAACGAGCCTCTTGCAGAATTAATCGTTGCATCGTCAATAATCGAAATCTCTTTTGAGGCTACCATCTCATTTATCTTCCCCGAATACACAGAAAGTCCTTCCTGGGCAAGATCTGCCTCAAGCCCATGTCCGACCGCTTCATGTATCATTGTTCCTCCTGCACTGCTTGAGAGAACAACAGACATTGGGCCAGAAGGGGCCTCTCTTGCATGAACTAAATTGACAGCCCGCGTGGCCGCTTTTAACGCGATATCCTCTACCCTCTCTTTTGATAAAAGCTCAAATCCTCTTGCTTCTGCAACAGGTTCATAGCCAGTTTGTATAATATCTCCTTCTCGAGCAACCACATGAACTAAGAAAAGAGTTGATACCCTCTCTTCACTTGTTGCTTCTCCCGTTGTATTTGCCGTAAAAACCTTTTGAACCTTGGCTGAATAAACTACTCTCACCTGTTTAACGCACTGATCAACACTCCGTGCGACCTTATTAGCAAAATGTAATAAATCAGTCTCTTCTTTTACCAAAATTTCCTTAGGGTCTCTAATGATATTGAACCTTTTGGGGTAAGGTGAGAAAGACCACGTTTTGGGGGAAAAAGCAGATTTTCCATCCAAAACTGTCTTCATCTCTTGAGAGAGGGAAAAAACAGCGCTCTCTTTTAATTCATTCGTATAGGCATAAATTGTTTTTAGATCCTTTATAGCCCTTAATCCAACACCAATGTCGCTGCCACCAATAACCTTTTCCAATTTATTATCTTCTAAAACAATACTTTTAATCTCTACATCTTCTGCAAAAATATCTGCAAAAGAGGCCCCTTTTTTCATAACTGGCCTAAATATCTTGTTGAGATCCCAATCCTTAACCATAGCTTCCCTCTCTTTTGACCCCGATCGGGTCTACAGTACATTCAAGTATTCCCCCTTTTTTAGTGCCTTTCAATATGCGAGCCCATATTTCTCTTAATCTATGTATAGTATCAATCTCGCCAAGGGCCCAGACAGTACCGCCACCTCCCGCACCTGTAAATCTGGCACCACATCCAGCTTTTTCAGACTCCTCAATAAGTCGTGTAATTATTGGCGTGAATGCCTCAGGGGTTAGTTTCTTCCTTATCGCAACCTCGTTTATTAACTCTTGAGCTCCCTTGTTCCACCTTCGCTCTTTTATATGCAAGGCAAACCGGTTGACAATTCTATTCACTTCAATCCATCCAGACCTTGTCTCTCCTCCTAAAAATTTTTCTATCCACAATCTGTTTATCCTGGCTGACAGATGTCTTCTCCCGCTATAGGCTACAAGGATCCTTTTTGATATTTCCTTTTGCCCATTCTCATCAAGAATAGATTCTCTTTTAAATGCTCTTTCTCTCTGAGAGTAATTCCAGGACCACTTATTCACACCACCAAAAACCGCTGCTCCCTGATCCTGCAACCCACACATCCCTCCATTTACTGCATCCTCTAAATGATATGCAAGATGGAGAATGTCCTCTTTGCTAATCTCATTTTCGCTCAACAAACATTTTACCACAGAAAATGCCTTCATGGTTGCGACCGCAGCTGTACTCGATCCTCCAAGACCGGCATTAACAGGAGAAGTTGATCGTATTTCTATCTCCAATCCGTGAAACCGAAAAAAAGATGCGATGGCAAAAAAGAGGCCAAATTGTGAATTAAAGGGGGCTTTATCAAGTGGGTATGCCTCCTGTGTATCAAAATTATCTGAAGATATTCGGACCCACCCTGATTTGTAAGGCAAGAGAGTCACATACGTTCTTAGGTTTATCGCCAGATTTACCGTTACAGGGTCCACCCCCTCCAAAGGAAGAGCTAGTGCCTTAATGTCCCAGGTACCTCCAGAGTCAATCCTGCATGGGGCTGAAGCCGTTATTGGTTTTTCTAAGCTCTTTAGTAATGATTCCAAAGACTTAGGCATTACTCATTACTCCTCCCTTATTATCTATCTCACAATTATCAGATAATACCCATAATTAAACGCCCTTTCTACATAAAAAACAAAAATGTCAGAAGATTTATAAGCAATCCCCACCGCACATGTCACCATATGAAGTGTCTTTAAGCTAAACCTATTCTCTCTGCAATTTGAGACAATGATGAAAGTGGAGGATTAGGGGACGCACATAAAATTATAACTTTCTTCCGTAGAAAAATTAAAATTGCATAATTTCATGGACGTCCCCCATTTCTGGTCTGTTTGCTGAAGTTAGCAAATTTTATGTTGACTTTTTGTATTTTAGTACCTATAATTGGCCTGTTATTTAGGTGCCAATTTATATACCATAAAGGAGGGGCATATGTTACAGGCGAAATTTAGTGTTGAAGAAACACAAGCCCGTTTTTTGAACAATTATATGGATTATGGATTCAAGGATAAAAGTTCTATGCTTAGAGCTGCCATAAGTCATTTCAAAAAGGAATTTGAACTTAAACGCCTAAAAAAATCTGCTGAACTATATTCGGAAATTTATTCTGAAGATAAGGACCTAAAAGAATTAACTGAAACAGCAGCAACTGGGTGGCCAGAATGACTGAACTGAAGAGAGGCATGATTATTGACGTCAACCTTGATCCGACATTGGGTTCAGAAACCGGAAAAATCAGACCATGTGTAATTGTCACTAATGATGTCTATAATGAGAGAGTCCCGGTTATTCAAGTGGTTCCAGTTACTGTATGGAGTGGCAAAAAAGCCAGAATTACTACAAATGTTGAAATTCATCCTTCCAAAAGTAATGGCCTATCTAAAAAATCCATAGCCGACTGTTTACAAACACGCCCTATCGATCATAGTCAGAGACTGGTGAAAATTCGTGGGAAATTGTCATCTGCGAAAATGCATGAAATAGACCAGGCTTTAAGAATAGTTTTTGAACTTAATTCGTAACTATAAGAGGAGGCTAACAAATCGTTCCACTCGGACGGCGGGATGCCGGCGCGCTTTAGAAATGCCTTGGCAAAACGTAATGTTTTGCCTTTAAATTCTGGTATCGGTTCTACCCGCCACCGGTGAACTTTTCGTTCTTCCTCTAACAACATCACTCCTTTTTACACCTTGACTTGACCATTTTATTTGACTATTATGTTTATTGAATAAAAAGGGGGTAAATATATGCAAACTATGGGCATAAGCCAATTCAAGGCACATGCCTTGAAAATATTGGATCAAGTCGCAAAATTACAAGAAAGCATAGTCATAACAAAACGAGGCAAGCCGATTGCTCAGGTAATTCCATATCGCAATTCGGACATGAACCCCAAGCCGGGTAAACTTGCAAATTATCTTGTTTTCGAAAAAGACATAGTCTCTCCTCTTGGTGAGGAGATGTGGGATGCCTGCAAATGAAATACCTGCTTGATACTCATACCTGGATCTGGTGGCACATGCATCCTCAGAATCTGTCACGTAAGGTCAAGATTCTGATCGGAAATACAAGCAGGTACGATGAGCTCCTTTTATCCGCAATTTCTCCTTGGGAATTCAGCAAGCTTCTCGAAAAAGGGAGGATAGGTATCTCCTGTAATCCGGAAGAATGGATAAATGCAGCTCTCGATTTGCCCAAACTCAGGTTAGTTCATCTCTCTCTTATTTTGGCCTATCGTTCGACCATTTTGCCACAGCCTTTCCATGATGATCCTGCAGATCAGATTATTGTAGCAACGGCACGAGAAGAAAATGCCACTATCCTTACGAAAGACAAAAATATCCTAGAGTACAAACATGTCACAAGTCTTTGGTAAGTTTAATAGAGCCAGGACCAGTCGCTCCAGCGGACGCGGTAAACTGCGCTGCTGACGCATGCGTTAGCGATTTCTGCTGCTAAAAATCATAACCCAGACAACCCCCAAAAAACTTTCAACTATATTTTGCAGTCTTCAATCCGATCAGAGTGGTAGCTGGACAGCCATGCCATTGGTAGAAGAATGAAAATTGCTGTTTTCCGGTTGTGCTTCCTACCCGAAGTTCACAACAAAGTAAAGAATCAACGCCTAGAGGACGTGGCTTTGTTTGGAGCCCACTAGAAGGGGGCCAAAAGCCAGCCCTCAGCTCATGGGAGTGGTGGAGTAAAGGAGGTTAGTCAGGGAATTTTCTAAAGCTTTTTAAAGGCATTAAAGGCAAAGTCAATCGTTTTCTTCATGATCCCCTCATTATGGGCCAAGGAGATAAATACGGACTCAAAAGGTGATGGTGCTAAATAGATTCTCTGGGCCAACATCTCTTTATAAAAAGGTATGTATTTTGAGGCTTCAGTTGCCTTAACTGAGGTAAAATCAACGACTGGGGATGAAGTAAAAAAGAGAGAACCCATTGAACCTGCCCTATTTATAACTATATCCACTCCTGCCTTTTGAGCCGCATCTTTGAGACCAGAGAAGAAAAATTTCGATTTTTCCTCTAATTTAGCATAAATTTCCTTATTCTTTAAAATCATTAGTGTTGCCATGCCTGCAGCCATAGCCAATGGATTACCCGACAATGTTCCTGCTTGATAGATATTACCATCAGGGGCGACCTGGGACATGATATCCTTCCTCCCTCCGTAGGCCCCTACTGGAAGACCGCCACCGATTATCTTACCTAAACACGTGAGATCGGGCATAATATTATAAAGTTCTTGGGCTCCTCCAGGGCTTACCCTGAATCCTGTTATGACTTCATCGAATATAAGAAGGATATCATTTTCTCTCGTGATCTTTCTTAAGACTTCCAAAAACCCTTCCTCTGGTAATACAACCCCCATATTCCCTGCAATAGGCTCTATAATAACAGCAGCTATCTGGGCGCCAAATTTTTCAACTGCCTCCTCTACAGCCTCTAAACTATTGAATGGGAGTGAAATAGTAAGTCTTGCTAAGTCAGCCGGGACTCCAGGGCTGCCAGGTATGCCAAAGGTAGCCAATCCTGAACCAGCACTAACCAGGCTGCTATCATTATGGCCATGATAGCAACCATCAAACTTGATAATCATATCCCTGTCAGTAAATCCTCGAGCCAAGCGAATAGCGCTCATAGTAGCCTCTGTCCCAGAGTTGACCATTCTAACCATTTCAACTGAAGGTACAGTTTCAACGATCATTGTTGCAAGATTAAGCTCCAGCTCAGTAGGAGCACCATAACTGGTCCCATTCTCTAATGCATCACTGATTGCCTGAATTACCTCTGGATGCCTATGCCCTAATATCATCGGCCCCCAGGAACAGACATAATCAATATATCTTTTTCCTTCCATATCCCATAGATAACAGCCGTCTGCCCTCCTGATAAAAGGAGGATCAACGCCCACAGCTCGACCAGCCCGCACTGGACTGTTCACACCACCAGGGATAATCTCCTGTGCCTTTAAAAAAAGTTCTTTAGATCTCTTTCCCATAAATTGATAGTCGGATAGGTTTCTTGTACTTGTTATGTTAAAATCCTATGAACCCAATAAACTCAATAAACTTCAAAAGTATCTTGGACTCGTCTTTTTATATTCCTTAAGGGTTAAAAGTATAACATAATCTTTTATTCCTGTCTTTTTTGCGATTCTTTTGACAATGCTTTGGCAAGCTCTTTTGTTTTTACCATGGACCATGGTAAAGATATTATATTTCCATTTGTCTTGGATTTTTCGCTGATAGCAATGGCTAACCTCCTTAAAGGTTGCCATTAAAAATCCTGTTTCGTCTATTTTATCATCAGGCACACACCAGGCAACCATGGCATTTGCTTTAAATCCAACCTGCTGATGATAGAGGGTCGCCCCCAATCGTCTGAGAATGCCTTGCTCTTTTAATAATTTGATTCTATCAAGTAATTCTTCTTCGCTTATTCCAATCCTTTCTGCTAAAACAGCAAAAGGCCTCGCTGTTAAAGGAAGATCTCCCTGAAGATAATGAATAATTTTTTTGTCAAGATCATCAAGCATGTAAATCCTATAAGCTCCCGCTTGCCTCTCAAGGCTCAGCGTGCGGGCAATAAACCCAAGAAACCCAACAAACATTAATATGTCAAGCGAAAAAGCAGTAATTAAGCTTGAAAAGTTATTTAAAGTTATATATCGTGCTAATCTAAATAAAAATCATCGCATGTTTATAAAATAAGAAGCTTCTATGTACCACTCTCAAGATACTAAAATAAGACTTGAGGCCTTGAATAAAATCGGGGTTGCCTTATCAAGTGAAATACATTTAGGCCGTTTGTTGGAATTGATTGTAAAGGAGGCCCGCAATTTCACCAATGCTGATGCAGGCAGCCTCTACCTTGTTGATTATGATAAAAATTGTCTTAATTTTGAGGTTGCTCAGAACGATACCCTGAAAAAAAGAGCCGATCTAAAATCAGAAACATTTAAACCATACTCTCTTCCTCTCACCAAAAATAGCATAGCCGGATATGTTGCCATCACTGCAGAAAATCTCAATATTGCTGATGTTTATACTCTATCTCCAGAGGTTGGTTTTGAGTTTAACCGAGACTTTGATAAAAGAAATAAATACAGAACCAAATCAATGCTTTTAGTGGCAATGAAAGACACGGAGGGTAAAATAATCGGTGTTCTTCAACTTATAAACTCTACCAATAGCCAAGGAAACGTTGTTTCCTTTGACACCAAAATAGAAACCCTTGTTTCATCCTTGGCTTCACAGGCAGCCGTGGCAATAAAAAATGCACAGCTTCTAAAAGAGATAAAGGATGTTTTTGAGGCCCTTATTCGGTATTCAGTATCAGCTATAGATGCCAGAAGCCCTTTTACGGCTGGTCATTCCAGGCGAGTGGCAGAGTATACTATGGCCTTAGCCCAGGCCATAAACGACACACATGAGGGACCTTACGCCGATATCTCCTTCAGCCCTGCTCAACTTGAAGAGCTCAATTACGCTGCCTGGATTCACGATATAGGTAAAATTGGGGTCAGGGAATGGGTGCTTGATAAAAGAACCCACTTGTCAGATGCCGAAATGGCTGCCCTAATCAATCGTTTTGAAAATATCAAGGCCTCAGTAATTACTGAAACTCAAGAAAAAAGATTAGATTTATTTCATAGCAACAGAGAAAGCGCAACAGAGATAAAACAATTAGAGAGTAAATTAGAGGCTCAAATACACCACATTGATGAGAAATTAGCCTTTATTAAGAAAATTAATACACGCAATTTTTTAGAAGACTCGGATATTAACTATTTAGAGGAAATCTATGAAAAAAAGTATTTAGACCTTGAAGGGGAAAAAAGAAACTATCTCACTGATTTTGAATTCGAAAATCTTTCGGTAAAAAAAGGTAACCTGACAAAAAACGAGATAGAGGAAATCCAATCACATGTGACTCACACCGAAAACATCGTAAATAATATACCATTTACTGGACACTTAAAAAGAGTACCTGTTTTTGCTGCCGGGCATCATGAAATGCTTGATGGATCCGGATATACAAAACATATTACAGCCGAAAATATTCCTATTCAGACAAGGATAATTACCATATCTGACATTTATGAGGCATTAATAGCCAAGGATAGACCATACAAAAAAAGTATGGATTCTATAAAGTCTCTAGCTATCCTAAAAGAAGAAGCCCAGAATGGCAAACTTGACAAGGAACTGGTCAGGATTTTCATCGAAAAGAAGGTTTGCGAAACTCAAGAGAGCAACTAAGTGCTTCGATTCGCAAATACGGTTGCGTATTTTTATGAGCATAACCTGTGCGATTGCTCACTCAGCACTTAGTCCTGAGTGAATGAATACATCATAGAATTTATGAACCGATGGACTAAGGGACACCCACTGTGGATATAAAGCGGGATTATTACGAGGATATTCAGCTCCTCGATAGCAAGATGCTGTGGTTCTGGTTTTTAATGCTCATAGGTGCCTTAATTACCTTCCCATTTCTTGCATCAAACTATTATGTCTATATGGCCAATTATATGGCCATCAATGTTCTCGTTACTGTCGGATTAAATATGTTGGTAGGCTACACTGGTCAGATATCTCTCGGCCATGCTGGATTCTTTGCCATAGGGGCCTTTACTACTATTCTTTTAATGGGTAAGCTCTCCTTCCCATTTCTCATTGCACTTATTGGTGGAGGTATCCTTTCTGCTATTTTCGGTTTTATCCTTGGTATCCCTGCACTCAGGTTAGAAGGCCCATATCTCGCTATTGCTACTCTCGGTTTTGGCATGGCTATTACCCAGTTAATAGGTCGCTGGGAATTTTTTGGAGGGAGGATGGGAATGCAGGCCCCTCCCCTTAAACTGCTTGGCCTATACTCTATTTCGAGCGATAGAGGTCTCTACTTCATAATCATAACCATTACCTTTCTTCTCACTTTGGCTGCCAGAAACCTCATGAAAACAAAGGTTGGCAGAGCCTTTATTGCCATAAGGGATTCAGACATAGCTGCAGAGACACTGGGTGTTAACCTGACCTACTACAAGACCCTGGCCTTTTCTATCAGCGCATTTTATACGGGCATTGCCGGAGGATTAATGGCATTTATGCTTGGCTTTATTAACCCAAGTAGTTTTAATTTTATTCTTTCAATCTATTTTCTGGCATTCGTTATTGTAGGAGGACTTGGAACTATATTTGGCTCCATTATGGGCGGAGTTGTGATGACGTGGCTAATCCTCACTCTGGATAAAATTCAAGATTTGCCCTATTTTGGGAAACTTTTAATGACTGTTTCAGAAAATTGGATGAGTGTCACTGGTATTCACAATGTATCGAGCATTTTCTTAGGATTGATAATTGTTTTAATTGTAGTCTTTGAGCCTCTTGGTCTCTACGGCTTCTGGATCAGAACAAAGATTTATTGGAAAACATGGCCGTTTTAGATGACTGGGGTAATGGCCCGCCCTCCCCGTCTCGAGACCGGGTCGGGATCGGGAGGCGCGACTTGACTGGAACCAGCTGTTGCCGTTGTAATACTTCCAAAACGGTAACCATATAAATAAAGCATTGCAAATCAGGTCTGGGCCAGGGAGTACTGTAAAACTGGAGTAATTGATTATTTAAGCCCAATATTCCAACTTTCCATTATTCCATTATTCCGATTAAGGAACGAAGTGACGTTCCTGGAAAGGTAACACATCATGTTCCTTCAGCTTTTAGTAAGCGGCATCTCTATAGGGAGTATCTATGCGCTGGTTGCCCTTGCCATGGTAATAATCTACAAGACCTCAGAAGTGCCCAACTTTGCCCAGGGTGAAATGGCCATGATCTCCACCTTTGTGGCATTTATGTTTCTGGATACCTATGGTCAGCCCTTTATTGTTTCATTCACTGGGGCCTTGGGATTTGCTATTTTATTAGGCGTATTTTTGGAGTTTGTTTTCTTAAGGAGGGCAAAGGATCCCAATGTCCTGAGTCTAATCCTTATTACCCTCGGATTTGAGATGATGCTTTATGGTCTTGCAAGCTGGAAATGGGGAGCAGATCAACAGAGCTTTCCTTTTCCTGTTTCAGACTTTGACATAGTTAATTTAGGCCAAGCTGTAGTCAGTTACCTGAATATCGCAACACTTTTTGTTGCCCTTTTTCTAATGTTTATCCTCTTTCTTTTCTTTAAATATACCAAGGTGGGTATTGCCATGAAAGCTACCCAGCAGAATATGATAGCCGCGAGGATAAATGGGATCAGGGCCAATAGAATATTATCCATAACCTGGGGTATGAGTTCCTTTATTGGTGCTGTGGCCGGTATGATGTTAGCACCCATTGCTACCCTGGACCCGAATTTGATGATGGATCCCCTGCTCAAGGGCTTTGCTGCGGCTGTTATGGGTGGGATGACCACCCTGGTTGGTTCTGCTATCGGAGGATATCTCCTTGGTATTATTGAAACCCTATTTGGTGGATACGTTTCTTTGCAATTTAAATCTATAGTAGCGTTTTTAATCATCGTTCTCGTTCTCTGCTTCAAGCCGAGTGGCCTTTTTGCCAAACACTATGTCAGAAGGGTTTAACATGTTTGTTGGGTTTGTTGGGTTTATTGGGTTTGTTGAGTTAATTAGGTAAGGACGGTTTATGGATACTTTAGAAAAACAAATACAGCCAAATTTTTTTAGCGTTCATGATCTGACAATCGCCTTTGGTGGCCTAACAGCCGTTGATAATATTAGCTTTGAGGTTGCTAAAGAATCCATCTTTTCTATCATCGGTCCTAATGGTGCTGGAAAAACTACTATCTTCAACTGTATCAGTGGTCTTTATACGCCAGATAGTGGAAAAATAGTCTTTAAGGGTGAAGAAATATTAGGTTTAAAGCCATACAAGATCGCCATGAAGGGAATCGCCCGTACTTTTCAGAATATTGAGCTCTTCTCCAGGATGACAACAATGGAAAATCTGATGCTGGGCAGGCATATCCATATTAAAACAGGTGTATTGAGTGGAGCTACTTTTTTTAGACGAAAATCAAGAGCCGCCCTTGAAGAGATACGGCATAGAGAGCGGGTAGAACAGATCATTGATCTCCTTGATTTGCAAGCTGCCCGAAACCAATTTGTTGGGGGCCTTCCCTATGGAACCCAGAAGCTTATCGAGTTAGGGAGAGCCTTGGCCCTTGAACCTGAACTTTTACTCCTGGATGAACCCTCGGCCGGAATGAATACAGAAGAGAAGCAGGATCTTATCTTCTGGATCAAGGATATACAGGATGAACTGGGAGTTACGATCCTACTAATAGAGCATGATATGAAGCTGGTCATGGATATATCAGACCGTATCCTGGCCATCAATTTTGGCAAATTTATCACTGAAGGCGGTCCTGAAGAGGTACAGAAACACCCTGAAGTCTTGAAGGCTTACTTAGGAGAGGATGAAATCATTGAGCAAACTGCTTGAGATAAAAAATATAGAGACATTCTATACCCTGATTTATGCCTTGCGGGGTGTATCACTAACCGTAGATGAAGGAACCATTACTGCTATCTTAGGAAATAATGGGGCAGGAAAATCAACTATATTAAAAACAGTTATGGGCTTGATTGAGGATCAACCGGACAAGGGAACCATAGAGTTTATGGGAAAGAGGATTGACCGTAAGGATCCTGAACAGTTAGTGAGGTTGGGCATCTCATACGTACCAGAGGGGCGGGAGGTCTTTGAGGAACTCACAGTAAGAGAAAACTTACTTATGGGAGCCTACTGTAGGCATGACAGAGCTGGAATCAAAAAAGACTTTCAGAGAATCTACACCTATTTTCCCGTCCTTGTGGAAAGAGAAGGTCAGCTCGCCGGAACACTCTCAGGTGGTGAACAACAGATGCTGGCAATTGGGAGGGCCTTGATGAACGGGCCCAAACTGCTCTTTTTGGATGAGCCATCCCTGGGGCTTTCACCCATCCTGGTTGCACAAATATTTGGCATTATAAAGACCATAAATGAAGAGGGAGTTACAATACTCCTGGTAGAACAGAATGCACGGATGGCATTAAAAATTGCCCATGTCGGTTTGATATTAGAGAATGGACGTTTCGTCATGAAGGGAAGCGCTCAGGAACTGATGGAAGATAAGGATGTACAGGAATTTTATATGGGGGTTAAATCTGAAGAATCCGCCAAAGGATATCAACGCTGGAAGAGGAAAAAAAGGTGGAGATAATGTGATGACCTTGGAAACCACACCTCAAATATTCAAGGACACGGTTCAGAAATATGGTGATCGTGTTGCCATTCGCAAAAAGGAATATGGCCTCTGGCACGATATCTCCTGGAATGAATATTACAGTCGGGCCCAATATGTAGGCTCTGCACTTATATCCATGGGCCTTCAAAAGGGAGATCGTGTATCCATCATCGGCGATAACTGTCCCGAATGGGTGATCATAGACATGGGTATCCAATGTGCAGGAGGTGTTTCAGTTGGAGTCTATTCCACTAATGCATGGCCACAGGTTGAGTATGTAATTGAGAATTCAGAATCCAAATTCTTCTTTGTAGAAAACGAAGAACAACTTGATAAGTGGCTCCATTTCAGGGATAAGGTTCCTTTTTTGAAAAAGGTCATCGTATGGGATCTGGAAGGACTTAGACATTTCAAAGACCCCATGGTTATGACATATAATGAAATTCTGGAAGAAGGTAGTCTGATTGTAGAAAAGGATTCCAATTTGTTTGAGAGCCGTATGGCCGAGATAACACCAGAGGATCTCTCTTTCCTTATATATACCTCTGGAACGACCGGTCTTCCCAAAGGGGCCATGCTGAGCCATAGGAATGTCATATGGATGGGAGATGCTGTTAAAAGCGTTATTTACATGGAAGATACCGATGAGGTGTTGTCTTATCTACCTTTATGCCATGTCTTTGAACAACTCTTTTCAGTCATTTTCCATATAACCTATGGTGGCATTGTCAATTTTATTGAGAGTTTGGATACAGTTACCGATAATATGAAGGAAATATCCCCAACGGTTGGATATGCTGTTCCCCGAATCTGGGAAAAATATCTCTCTGCTGTCTATATCAGAATGTCGGATGCCACCTGGTTTAAAAAGCTGGCCTTTGCCATCGCCCTTAAAATAGGGCAGAAACGGACCACATTGAAAATGAACTTCAAACCTGTTCCATTCTACCTCGAGATTTTCTTTAAGCTTGCCTACATCTCTGTCTTTCGAAAGCTAAAAGAGAGGCTGGGGTTTGACCGTATGAGGTTAGCAATTACTGCTGCTGCTCCTATATCGTCGGATGTGCTCCATTTTTTCCAGTCCATTGGCATAAATCTCATAGAAGCATACGGCCAGACAGAAGGTACAGGGGTTACCTGTGTCTCAAAAGTTGGGAAGCTAAAGTTTGGAACTGTGGGCCCTCCCCTCACCGGTGTAGAGGTGAAAATAGCAGATGATGGAGAGATACTGGTGAAATCGCCTGGTGTGTTCAAGGGGTATTATAAAAGCCCTGAGGCTACCGCAGAGACCTTAAAGGACGGATGGCTCCACTCTGGTGATGTGGGTGAGTTAGATGAGGATGGCTACCTTAAGATAACAGACAGGAAGAAAGATATCATGGTAACTGCTGGCGGCAAAAATATTACGCCCCAGTATATTGAGAACCAGCTGAAATTCAATTCTTACATCAACGACGCCGTAATTATTGGAGATAGAAGAAAATTTATAACGGCTCTTATCATGATTGATGAGGATAATGTGGTGAAATATGCCCAGGATAACAAGATCCAGTTCTCAACTTACAGGGATCTGACTCAAAGCCCTGAGATCATTAAGCTGATAGACAACGAGGTAAACAAAGTCAATTCAGGGCTTTCCCGGGTGGAACAGATAAAAAAATTCACCATCCTACCCAAGAAGCTTTACGAGGAAGATGGTGAGGTCACACCCACTATGAAGGTAAAAAGAAAATATGTAAATGAGGCATTTGGTGATATAATCGAAGGTATGTATAGAAGGGGGTAATTTTATTCGTTAGTAGTTGTCTGCCGTCCGTTGCAGAAACCACAAAATTGGTTAATTCATTTTGATAGGGAAAAGCTTTTTTATTGCCTATCTCGTTATGAACAAACATACAACGGTCAATTAACAATTGACATAACCTAATAACCAAAAGGAGGAAAAAATGAAAAAAAAGAATTTGTTTATTGTGATGGCTTTCGTAATGGTCTTTTCTTTCGCTATCATCCCTGTAGCGCTTGCAGAAAGAGGAGTCACTGATACAGAAATCAGGATCGGACAATGGGGCCCCCAAACAGGGCCTGCTGCCCTTTGGGGAGCGGTTGCGCGGGGATCAGGGCTTTTATTCAAAATTATTAACGAGGAAGGTGGAATTCATGGCAGGAAGATAAAATACTACTTAAGGGATGATGCCTATCAACCCCCCAAAACAAAGGCTATTGCCAAAGAACTGGTGGAAGACAAGAAGGTCTTTGCCTTTGCTTGTGGCGTTGGGACAGCTACTGGTTTTGCTGTTAGAGATTATCTGGAAAAAAACAAAGTCCCCTGGATAGGACCAGCAGCTGGATCTGTTCATTGGTGCTATCCACCTGAGAAGGCTCCTTATCTATTCGGAACCTATCCTCCCTACTGCGATGAGGCATTCCTCCTTGTAAATTATGCTATTGATAAGTTAGGGAAAAAAAGAATAGCCTTTTTCTACCAGAATGATGATTACGGAAAGGTCGGTCTCATTGGTGCCCAGATAGCCCTGGAAAGAAGGGGAATGAAATTAGCAGCATCTATCTCTGCAGAAATGATGGATACTGACCTCAGCTCTCACTGCATGAAGCTCAAGGCCGCCAAACCTGACGTGGTCATTATGTGGGTCCTGCCAAAGCATGGAGCAATCATGCTTGGAACAGCAGCCAAACTTGGATTTAAACCTTTGTGGATGACCTCAAGTACCTTGAGTGATTACCCTTTAATGTATAAGATAAGCAAAGGTCTCTTTAAGGATGTTACCTTTACTACCTTTGGCGAGCTGCTCGACTCCACACATCCATTAATGATAAAATACCATGAGGCCCAAAAGAGACTGGAGCCTAAAGAGAGATGGGGAATTTTTTACTATGCTGGTATCCTCTTTATCGAGCCAATGGTTGAGGCATTTAAGAGATGCGGAAGAAATTTGACTGTCGATAATTTCATCAAGGCTATGGAATCAATTAAAGATTTTCAGGGTATAGGCCCTAAGATGAGCTTTGGCCCGAACAAAAGACAGGGGTCACGCTCATTTTTTATTGCCAAGTGTACTGAGGGCGGAAATGCTGAAAAGCTTACCGGCTGGGTAACATCTGATATTGATGTTTACGAAGTGAAAAGAAGGCTTGAGCATTAAAGTTTGTTAGGTCTCTTGGGTTCGTTGGGTTTTTGATTCCGTTAATAACCCTGGCCCAGACCCGCCTGCCGGATGGCGGGCAGACCTGGCATGCAATGCTGAGGCTGTATTGCCAGGACTTATAAATAATATAGACATTGCGATATTTGCCGAGGAAGTCGCGCCAGGGCAGGCAGGGTGGGCTTTAGGCACGTAATTTTTACTGTTTTTCAGCCGCAGGCGGATTAAAACCCTATGAACCCTATGAACTCAACAAACACAATAAACACTAAATCCCTACCCCTAAAAAAAGTCCTGCTTGGTGAACGATTAATGCCACTACATAGGCACTTACAAGGCTATAGAGCATGGAAAACAGCGCCCACCGCCAACCACCTTCCTTTTTGATTGTGATAACGGTCACAAAACAAGGAACATACAACATCATAAAGATAATCAATGTAAATGCTGTCAGTTTATCCCATCCTGGTTCTTTTTGAAGCCTTACCGATAGTGGTTCTGGTTCTTCAGATACACCCTCTCCAAGAGAATAGGCTGTTCCAAGGGTAGAAAGAATTACCTCCTTTGCTGCAAAACCTCCAATGAGGGCTATATTTGTCCTGTATTCAAAACCAAGAGGATTGGTTAAAGTAGTGAGTGCCTTTCCAATGATTCCAGCAAAAGACCCCTTAAGAGCAGCCCCTTGTTCATCAAAATCTATCTTATCAATGCCCTTCTTTACCCTATCATATGCCCTGACTATCTCCTTTTCTTTCTCCGTACCCTGAATGAAGAGATCATAATATTTATCAAAAGAGGCAATCCCCTGTCCATTGCCAATTATCTTATTTACCTCAGGAATAGATAGAAATTCCTGAATAAGGATTTCCTTTCTATCATTAAATGAATTCATTTCATCCTGAGAGAGCCTGGGAAAGGTCATCATAATCCACAGAAGTATCGAAATAGCCAGTATCACGGTACCAGCCTTTTTAATGTACATCCAGGTTCTCTCCCAGGTGTGTATAAGCAACCCTTTAAAGGTTGGAAGCCTGTAAGGGGGGAGCTCCATTACAAATGGTGTTTTAGCCCCTTTAAGAATGGTTATTCTGAGTAACTTTGCGGCAATCAGGGCAAAACACCAGCTAAGGAGGGTTAAAAGAAACATTATCATAGCCTCATTTTTGGCAAAAAAGGCAGCAATCAGTACGGCAAAAACAGGGAGTTTAGCACCACAATTCATAAAAGGCAGGACCAACATGGTGGCTATCCGCTCCTTTGATCCTTTTAAAGTCCTCGTAGCCATTACCCCGGGTACAGCGCAACCGCCTGAGAT
>Ga0209986_10001656_pt1 | contig 21167 bp, 21 predicted proteins | sample BlataG_FD_183168 | JGI IMG/M metagenome (GOLD analysis project Ga0209986, IMG submission 183168) | Deep subsurface microbial communities from Black Sea to uncover new lineages of life (NeLLi) - Black_00105 metaG (SPAdes) (version 2) | ecosystem: Environmental > Aquatic > Marine > Oceanic >... | reverse complement strand
TCTAAAATATATTGATGAGCTAAATCAAATGCCTGTTGTTTTCAAATGGAAATATAAAATGGACGAGATTCCTGGTGGGGTGGTGTCGAATATTTATTGATATGATAATTAGGAAACGCTACACTAGTGTATCGTTCTCGACATTTTTTTCAATTTCGTCTAAATCTGCACATAGCGGACTATCTTGAGCTAACTCTTTTAGTATGTTTCTTGTATAACTATTATTTGATTCGTTGCGTAGTCCAATGATGGAATATAGTAGATTGCATGTTAGTTTCACATAATCTTTTTCTTTACCTCGTACATGTTCTTCAAGCCAGGTTAAATGAGAAAGTCCCTCATTAAATTCAGACACCCAGTTTTCATCACTTTCCTTGATAACACAATATAGCCCTTGTTTGATGTGAGCTTTTACCCTATCAATGTGAGATTCAATATCCAGTTGCCTGCCACTATGTTCACCAAAGGGTTCTACCATTTTTTAAAAACCTATTATTCAGAATCTAAAACATTTAAAAGCTGTATAAAACGCTTATCATCTTTGATATTATCAAAATCTTTTTCTCTATTAGCCATCTCAATACATTCCTCATTTATTTCTATTGCTTTTTTAAGAGATGTAATCGCATTATCAATACTTCCTCTTTTTGATTCGAAACAAGCTTTGTTGTACCATGCTCCATCAAAGTTCGGGTCTATTTCTACCGCTCTATCAAAGGATTCCACAGCTTCATTATATTTATCAAGGTTACCAAGAGCCATCCCTTTTATATTCCACACTTCTACATTTCTTGGATTGTCTTCTAACGCCTTATTAAAACATTCTATCGCTTCTTCAAACTTTTGAAGATTAAACAGTGCCCTACCCTTATTATCCCACGAAACCCAGCTTGTTGGTTTTAGTTCTATTGCCTTGTCAAAACATCTTATCGCTTCTTCGTTCTTTTTTAGGTTTAAAAGTGCTCTTCCTTTATTCTCATATCCTTGAAAATCCCTTGGTTCAATCTCAATAATTTTATCAAAACATTCCATTGCCTCTTCATCGCTCTTCAGATTAAACAATGCCAATCCTTTATTTCCCCACGCCAAGAAAAAATTTGGATAAATTTCTATTGCTTTATCATAGCATTCTATCGCTTCTTCAAATTTACCAAGTTTTGATAGTTTCACTCCATCGTTGTTCCATGATGCTTCCTCTTTTAGAATTAACTCTATACCTATGAGTTTAAGGTTGTACTCCAAGGACGATAGATGCTCTAATGCCCGTTCTTTCTCTTCAGAACTGCTAAATGTTATTTTAGAAACGTATCCATCACCAAGATATTTTACATTAGCTCGATATCTCAAACTTTCAGGTGAATCCTCATAAAATTCTCTCTCCCAATCCATTGGTCTGCCTAATTCAAGCGTGTATGTATATTTACCATTTGGAGATGGTTCTGCTTTAGCTGTTTCTGGACCAATTAACGCAGCACCAATCGTGAATAATTGACTTTTATCACCAGGTTTTTTGTCAAATCTTGCATTAAACTTATATTTCTCAAAATCACCTAAAATGACATCTTCAAATTTAATCTTCACGCTTTGTATCAACTTTTCAGGGTAGAAAAGGAATTTCTTTATCTCTTGGGAAATTGCATAATATTTAAGATACAAAAGATCAAAATCGTCACCAACAAAATAAAGCTGGTTATCTTCATTTTCATTAACTATGCCATTTGCTTTAAAACACATTCTTTTGTCTCCTCAAGATTTTCAAAATTCTTGACATCTATCCTCTTGAAAAACCTTGGAATCGGAGAGAACACCTCATCCATTGCTGGAAACATTCTTTCTGTTCCAGAAAAAACTAATATATAGCCGTCAACTTCCATGAATGCGTTTCTTATTTTCTGGAGCAGTGTCTGATTATTAGCTAACAGATCGCACTCGTCAAAAAGTAATACGATTGTGGATATATCTTTATTTCTTGCCTCTTTATGCAATTCTTTTAGATCATGTACCAGTATATGTGGAGAAATTCCAGCATTTCGATTTCCTTTCCTTCTTCCAACGTATGCTGTGCCAAAAAGCAAAGGGATTTCTACACTAAAATCAAATGTATCTATTAGTCTTCTAAATCCGCTGTAAATTTTGCTACTAAGTCCATCATACATTCCTTTTTCAGCGCCTTCTGTCATTATCCCGTCGAATATTTCTTTAAAAAAGATTGTGTCATCTTCGACAATTTCATTGTTCAAGTCAATCTTAATCGCAAGGAATCCTTTTTTTTCTGAGGTTGATTTAATCATATTTAACAAACTCGTTTTTCCAGATGCTCTTTGACCAATAAGTGCTAAATTTGCATATTGAGGTCTTTTGCTTTTAGATAGTTCCAAATAATAGCCTATATCTTCAAGTTCCTTGTGCCTTCCTGCAAATAATTTTGGGTCTTTAACAGGGTTTATGAAGTCGTATGGGTTGTAAAATTCTTCCATAGTATTATCCTCCTCTTCTTTTTCACATTTAGAGCTATTTTCATTACTTTTCCATCATCCTTGTAATTATATAATGTATTCTTTAAACATTAAAACTTTTACGTTTTTGAGCACTTTTGTAGGGTCCCTTGTCTTTATCTTATATCCACCCATTTATACTTTTGGAAGCATTAATGATTATTATAGACACGCAATTTTTTATTTTATGTTTGTATTCACGTTTACGCATGAACGATGATTGAAGGACTAGAAATTAAAGAAAAGCCACACCATAGAACTGTCCAGTCTAAAAAGGAACTGCATGGTTGGTGGAGTGGCATAGAGCCTTACGGAATGCGAGAGTGCACCTCAGAGCGGTTATTGATAAACCCATATAACGGGTGCGAGCATGACTGTTTCTTTTGTTACGCACATGCGTTTCCCGGTCATTTCGCTCACTTTCGCAAAACCGGCGTGATTACGGTATTCAAGGATTTTGATAAAGTAGTGGAGGCGCAATTGAACAAGCTGAGAGTGGCGAGTTGTGGTTATCTATCGCCGGTGACAGACCCTTTTCAGCAGATAAACGAGAAGTATCAGTTGACTGAGAAGATTATGGAGGTGTTCGTGCGGAAAAACATCCCGGTGGAGGTAGTAACGAAAGGAGTGATAAGTGAGGAGGCGATAAGGCTTCTCAAGAAGCAGAAACACTCCTTCGCTCAACTCAGCATCTTGACGCTGGACGAAACGAAGAGGAAATGGATGATGAACGGCGGTGCCTCTACTGAGGAACTGCTGAGTAACATAGAGCGGCTTTCCAACGAAGATATTTTCACGGTTTGCCGTGTTGACCCCGTTTTACCTTACATAACAAGCGACGAGCAAGAACTGGCCGAGTTGATAGGAAAAGTAGTGGATGCAGGCGCATCGCACATAATAACGAGCTGTTTGGACATTCCGAAGGCGATGGTGCATGAAATATACGCTAAAATCGAGAGCAAGTATGGTAAGGAGACGAGGAGGAAATATGAGCGGTTATACGTGGAGGAGATGAGCGGTAGGAAGCATGCTCGAATAGAATATCGGAGGAAGTTGTTCGAGCGGATTAAGGGGATATGCAAGAGAAAGGAAGTGCCGATGGGGTTGTGTATGGAGTTTGAGAAGGTTGTTGAAGCCGGTAATGCGAGATTTAGAGGTTTAAATCAAGAGTTCATGACTTCAAGGAATTGTGAGGGGATAAATATACCGATTTACGTGAGGCGAGGTAGCGATGACGAATTTTCGCCTGTGGTGGGTTGCAATGGAAATTGCTTGGCTTGTTATCGCTCCTCCGAGAATGCAAAGTGCGGGATAGAAGACCTGAAGACAGCGGGTGCGTGGAAGTTGAGGGATTATAAGAAGTGGGGTAAGGTTGTAGAGGAAAAAAGAACGAAACAAACTACTTTGAGGGAATGAATGAGGAAATAGAGAAATTAGAAGGGAAAATTGAGGAAGATGGGCAGTTGTATATCCCGCAGTATGTGTATAAGCGTGTGAATGATTGCATAGCGGATTTTGGATATTCGTGCTCGGAAACTGATATAAATGACGCATGGAAAGAACTTAAAAGAAGTTACGCCGAGGGAGGAAACACAGCTGCAGGGCTATATAGGACTGAGTGTCACATAGTAGCTTACCTTCGCTATTACTTCTTCCTGAACTATCCTGCAATAAAGTGGATTTTGTTAAAAAATCTCGAAAAAGGAACCGAGATAATTCCAGGAGGAAAAGGCATAATTAATATTCTTGATTATGGAGCGGGTCCCGGAACAGCTTCTATGGCAATTTGCGACTTCCTTAAAGATGCGAAAGAGAACGGTGTTTATGAAAATACGATGATAAAACTCTATTTTGACGAAATGAGCGGTCTTTTCAGTAAATGTTATAGAAAAATGCTCAGAGGGCATGAAATGATGAAGGACATAAAATACGTGTTCGATGGTGGGCAAAACGGGTATAAAAAAAGCTTTTATGACATAATAATAATTTCTTATGCGTTAAATGAACTGAGCGATGAAATGCGAGAATGGGTTTTTCATAAAGCTCGGGATTGTCTAAAGGATGGCGGATATTTGATAATAATAGAGTCTGCTTATAAGAATGCGAGGAGATATATAGGCGGTTTTTTAAACTTGACACGAGGAAGTTTTAAAATAATTGATGCAAGCGGTCCACTTTGCTCTTTACAAAGTTGTAAATTGCGGGATAAATGTTTCCAAATTAGCATAAAGCGGAATGACTTGAAGATACTTGGTGGAATGACTGAGGAGATGAAGAGATTTTTTGAGGGGGAGAGAAAAAGAGGGAAAATAAAGCGAAAATCCGCTGATGGTGCAGAAAATATAATTCTTTGCAATGGATTAGGACGCGGTAATTTAGCGTTTTGGGAACAAGTTATTTTGTAGAATTTATTAAGTATGTTTAGCCTGAGAGCTGTGGCTTCGAATTTCATCCTCAACAGCTTTATATATACCTCGCTACAAAAAATTATTAAAATGCTAACAAAATTAGAGTTGAAAAATTTCAGGGTATTTGAAAAATCGGATTTCGAGTTAAAGCCACTCACCATATTAGTTGGTGAGAATGGCGCCGGAAAATCAACAATTCTTTATGCTTTATGCTTCCTTGCACAGTCGCTTGACCAAGTGAATTACAGGGATTTTATAGACCTTCGTTCATTTGATGAGACGGTGCGAAAAGGAGCAGAAAGTTTTGAAATTGGAATTGAAGTTGAGGAAGGGGGAAAGAGAATAGCTTTTCAGGAGGAATTTAAAGAAGACGGGGTAAAAAGCGTTTATATCTCAACTGACGGCAAAACATTGCTCAAAACTGAAAAGGAATGGCTTATCGAGGAAATAGTCAGAAAACAAAAAAAATATCCAGCAGAAAAAGCTAAGGAAATAGAAGAAATCTTTGATAAAGAAGGTATCCGCTTTGGTGGCGTGGGAGTGTTGCGTTTTGATATTCTTGGAGGAGGGGTGATTTTGGCAAGAACAAGAGAAAGTTCCAAAGTTGAGGGACTTGTAGAAGGTATAGAAGACTTACACAAAGACTTAACAAATGCAATAAATATTTTCAACTCCTCTTTTGATCTAATAGTGCCCATTCTCGCAGGTAGAAGTATATTTGAAGATTCTTTCATTGTTGGGGGACGTAAGCCAGGCATAAATGAAGTAGTGAAAAAGAGCACTGCGTTGGGGAATATCCTAACCTGGCTAAAGCGTGCTGAAGAACACGAAAAGATAAAAGAACTGAACGAAGCTTTTAAACAATTGGATTGTATGCTTATCGAGAAACCAGATGAAACGGCTTTAGCGCAGGGTATGATTTTCATGGAAGACCTCTCACTTAAAACGGCAACAAGGGGTTCTCTAACTTCCGATGGATATAATAAGGTTGCACAACTTATCGCATCTCTCGTGTTGTCTCCAAAGAGAAGCGTCCTTTGCATAGAAGACCCGGAGATACATCTTCATCCAAAAGCACAGGCTGCTCTTATGGACTTGATCATAAAAAGCGTGAAGAAAGGAGAAAGGCAGGCGATAATCACAACGCATAGCGAGCACATGCTCATTCGACTCGTGAGAAGAATCGCTGATGGCACCATCAGCCCAGAGAATGTTGCGGTTTATTACCTTAGCAAGGAAGAGGGGGGGATAGAAGTGGAGAAGGTGGAGATAAAAGAGAAAGGGTTCGTATCGGATTCTTTCTGGAAGTTCTTTGAGGAAGAAATGCAAGACGTGTTTGAGATAAAGTTTGGAGGTGGTTAGGATGACGGAAGTTGCATCTCTCAGGAACTTCGACCTTTTTCCCTCTTCGTATTCAATTTTTGATTATCGTGGCGAGGAAATAGGCAGGAATTACTCTTTCGAGTTTATGGATACACACGATTCTGTAATTGTCTATTATACACTAGATGGTGAATTTACAGTTGAGGACCATGAAGGATTTTTTTTGGTCTATTTGCCTTTAAAAGTATTGAAAGACCGAGGAACGCATATATTAACCTATGGCGTGACAACGTTTTTTATTGGCGAGAAAATGTTTTTTGTGCGTGAAGAGGAAATCAGGGATATATTCGGGCAGATGAAGGAGAACTTTGGAGAAGAAATCGAAGCAATGGAGTTTTTGACACCAGAAGTCCTTTCTGAACTGGTGAGAAATTCAAATCCCGACATTGACCTTCTTTCTTCCACATACATATACGTCATTTCATACGCAGCATGGTGGATTTTGAATAGTGGAGTTCAAAACGAAAGGTGGGATATCCGGAGATTGGCAGAGATGCTTAAAGGATTCAAAAAGCCTGACATTGAAGGTGTTGATATTGGCGGTGAGAAGTTTCTGAGAGAGATTGGTGCGATGGACGTGAATGAATATCACGAGGGGCTTAACAGCTTACGTCGTTTATATGCCATTAAGGAAGAACCTGAAAATAAGAAACTCGCTACTGCGGTAGCTTTTGACGCTTTGCTGAAATTATATAAAGTATACGTGAGCAATGAGCAGTGATAGAGGGATAAATTCCTTGTTTGACCGCCTTGATGAGCATTTAGAGAAATGCGAAGATGATATGAGCAAAAGGGATTATAATCTTGCAAGTCATCACGCTAAAGAAGCTATGAGAAGTTTTGCGAATCCGTTAATTCTGAAAATGCCAAAACTTCGTCCTACGAATCGTGAGGAGGCGCAAAACAGGTTAGAAAAGAAGATTAAAAAGGAATATATACTAAAAGATGCTGAGGGATACCTGCGGTATGCAAAAAAATGATTTAAATATTGAAAGTGCACGGATGAGGAGGATTGAACGGAAACTGGAGGTAGATAAACTTGAAAGTGTTGTGGAATCGCTAAAAGAATTGTTTGACAACTTAAAGAGGCTATGATTCTCATAATCTATGAATCTCATCTTGACTGAACTAAATCCCTGCTTGTTTCTCAATTACCGATAGCGAATGAAAAACTCTTTAAACTCCCCTGTATATTCCTCTCGTGTAACCTTTACCGATGACACCTTCGCCGAAGGTGGACCATAATGACAATATTCTATCATTTCATCCACTTTTCCCTTTTCGCCTTCAAACACCGCTTCTACTCTACCATCTTCCATGTTTCGCACCCATCCCTTTACGCCCCTCATATTCGCCTCGTCCCTTGTTGCATAACGAAAGTAAACACCTTGCACTCGCCCCTTGACGACCACATGTGCTCTTGCTTTTGAATCCATCTTTCACTTATTCGCTCGTCTTATTATCTTAGAGTTATTGTATCTGTACTTAAAAGCCTATGATAAGTATGATTTGCCTGACACGATGAAAAAAATTGAGATAAAAGTCATTCCCAATTCAAACGTGGAGGAGATAATAGAAGCTGAACCACTGACGATAAGAGTAAAAGAGCCACCAACAAAAGGCAGGGCGAATAAAGCTGTTATTAAGTTATTGTCACGACACTTCAACGCCAATGTAAGAATCGTTTCGGGAACGAAAAGCAGGCGGAAAATTGTGGAGATAGAAGAACCGGAATAATGCTATTTCAAACTATCCCTCAGCACCAACCACCCCTTTATACGCTCCTCTCTCCTTCGCCAACGCAACAAGCCTTTTATAACATCCTTCGCGTTCAAGCGTATAGGAATCCCCGATTAAAACCAATTTCCTCTTTGCTCTCGTTATAGACACGTTAAGCCTTCTCAAATCGTGGAGAAATCCTATATCCCTTGATTTATTGCTCCTTACAAACGACACAATCACAACCTCTTTCTCGCGGCCCTGAAACCCATCCACCGTCTTTATCTCCAGCCCTTCCACACGGAGCATCTTTCTAATGAGCGCAACCTGGTCCACATAAGGCGATATAATTGCTATATCCTCAGGTCTTATACCCAGGCTTAACAACCGTTCTGCAATATCCTTAACCAATTTCGCTTCTCCACGGTTCTCTCTCGATGTAGACCCGCTTCTTACTCTTTCCCTGAACTCATCACTGCCACTTGTGTCAATAAACAAAACTGGTTTGACGTCTTCATTCTCAAATTCCGAGTTCGTGAGTTTATCCATAAGATTTTGTCTCTTCACCTGTTCATCCGCCCTCAGTTTGCCATCATAAAACTCACCATTCGGAAATTCCGCTATCTCTTCGTTCATTCTATACTGCACGTCAAGCATAACCCTTATCCGGTCGCCGTGCAACGCCAACAACCGCTCGAATAGACTCCTGGTAAAACTCCTTCTCGCTGCTTCCTCGTTCAGAATCGTAGGCGGAAGCTGCTTGTGGTCGCCAGCCATGATAACCCGCTTCGCCTTGAGCACTGCGATCAAAGAAGAAGGTTCCGTGGACTGCGTTGCCTCGTCAATAACGGCAAAATCGAACTTCTCGCGTTTTAGTATCTCGGAACCCGCAGTGCTGTTCGTCGCGCAAATTACTTCGGCATCCTCTATAATCCCTTTTATTGCGCGCTCTTCCAGTTCCTTTGCATCGCCGAATAACTTATCTACGCGGGGCTTCAAATCGAGCCATTTCCGCATACCCTCTATTTTTTTCCTCGATATCCCCCTCGTTGTTTTACCTTCACTTGCGAGTTCCATTATCGCTTCATCACTTAAACCCCTTCTCCATCGCATTTCGGGCACAACAAACCCTTTCATACGTTCTTTTATCGCATAAGCTTTCTCCCTGAGCTCCTGCGCCTTTATATATTCCGGCGCGTTCAAAACCAGATAATCAAGGCTTCTTCGTCTTAACGAAGGAATTACACGTGCCGGATGCCCTATTCTCACTACGTTCACGCCTATTCCGTCCAATCGTTCTACTAAGTTATCCACAGCCACATTGGAGTCCGCAGAGGCTAAAATCTTACAGCCACGTCTGACGAGTTGTGCTATAACTTCTACGCACGTTATCGTCTTACCCGTTCCCGGCGGTCCGTGTATAAGAAAGAAATCGCGTGCCGCTAAACTTCTCAAAACCGCTTCTCGCTGGCTATTGTTCAATTCCGTGTTCAAAAATTCTATTTCACTTATTTTCTCGAAATCAGGAGGCGCATTACCAAGCAGTTTATCCTTTCTCCACCTCGGCAGTCGTTTAAATTTCTTTAATGCTTCAATCATCCGCTGAAACGTGACGTCGTTTACAAAAAGGTCTATTCTGAGGTCTTTACGGAAAACAAATCCGGGCGGCGTTTCATCAAAAGCAACCGTGATAGAATACGCGGTCTTCTCGGCAACCGTCCCCGTAGGGTTGTCCTCATTCCACATCCCGGGTTTACTCACCAAAACGAGGTCTCCAACTTCTATTTCGCTATCCGGCAGTGCGGAATCAAAGCTTTGTTTTCCAAACCTCACTAAGTGCTTTTCGCCCAATCCCAGGCCCTTGGATTTACCCTTCATTCGCAGAAAGGCTCTACCCTTCTCTTCCCTCTCACGTCCACTCAATCTTCTCATCTCCTCTTCGTGCAGTCTCATCTGTTCCTCGCGCTCCAACTCCACGAGTTCGGTGAAATGCCTTACGTATTCGTTCTCGTCCATTTTTTACCGTCTCTATAATAAACCTTTTCAGAGAAAGAAAAGCTTTACCAACAACCTTTCTTTGGAAAAGAAAGCTTGACCAAAGAAACTTATATTTTCCGCGAAGCAGAAGGATTTTTTGCAAATGGCCTCTACGATGTCTTAAAGATTTTTTCCAATTGTTCCTTAATAAAATTACAATCTTTTGTTAAAAAAATTCAATTTAACAAAAGCTTTTTTATATGTTATTTACTGTCAGGATTAATAAGAGCTGTAATTACCCAATTCATGAGCAACAAAGCATGCGGACGGAAGAAGAAAAAGAGTGAAAAAGGCTTTAAATTCGGAATTCGAGAGAAGTTATTGATTATACTGTTGCTAATTATTACGATGTCCACGGCTGTTACGGGATACCTCGGTTCGAACACTCTCGACAGTGCGGACAAGGCTGCCGTTTCCATAACAAGAGATGAATTAACGTCAAGTGCAGAATCAAATCTTATGTCTCTGGCGGAAGATAAGGCACATGAGGTCGGCGAGTTCTGCTCCGAAGTTGCCAGTAACACGGCAGGTTCTGCATCTTACGTTTATCACGCATTTACAAATGACGCCTATGCGAATCTCACCTACCAGGAAGACCTATATGCTAACTTTGGCTACGCCGACTGGAAGCATGCGGCTAACAGGAGCAGGATAAACGGGATTTTGAGTGGAACTATCTCTGACCCATTGTACGACGAACTATTAGCCTTATGTGACGATGCAAACGATACGAAGCTGAACGATGCCCTCAGGACGTTAGCAGCGGGCAGTTATGCGGAGCTACCAGAGAGTAATGAGAAGGCATCCAGGATAAACAGCACCTTGTGGTCAAAGTTGATGAGTGTAACTACGTTAGTGAAGGCGAATAGCAAGAAAGGCACTTGCGACCAGTTCCTGCTGCACAACTTCATGTACGGGCTGCTGACAAAAGAGGCACAAAATGTGATTGACCATTCTTTAATTGCCGGGGAGACACTAAGGAGTCAAATAGACAGCCATGAGAATTATGATATGGTGCGGGTTGACTATTGGGGGAACACAACCTATTCTTCATCATTACTTTACTCGAAGACGCCTATTAAAATTCCACTGCCTTTTCATAATATATACTACTGTCCAAAGAACAAAGCGGTAAGAGAAAAAGGAGGAAAATTAGGACCCGTTTGGACAGTAATTGAGTGTACGGGGGAGCCGAGCATGACTTGCACAGTTCCGGTCTGCCGAGCCCCTCTCGAACCATTGAGCGAGGAAAATAAGATGGTTGGTGCCGTAACTTATTGGTCAGACCTGACGACACTGTCCGCGCGTATCGCAAGCATAACGGTGGAGGAGACGGGGTATGCATTTATGGTAAATGATAAAGGAAAAGCGATTGCACATCCCGACGCTCGCATGCTGGATATAGACCTCACAGCAGGCGAAACTGAGTTTAATACCACGGTGAAGAAGATGGTTGAAGGAATGAGCGGAATCGAACGGATTGCGTATGAGGGAAAACCGTTTTACGTCGCGTATGCACCGGTAAACATTACGGGCTGGAGCATTGCTCTGATGGTTCCTTTTGAAGAGGTTATTCAACCTGCGATGGACGTGGCGAGTGAAATGGACGAGAAAACAAATGCGTTGTATCTATATCTCGGTGTATCAACTATATTGATTATGATACTCGCAGGACTCATAGGATATGCCTTTACCAGAATGCTAACTGACCCCATAACTGATTTGGCAGAGGGAACAAAAGCAATTTCAAGGGGCGACCTTTCCCACAGGATTGAGATAGACCGAAAAGATGAGCTCGGCGAGCTGGCGACGGCATTTAATCACATGACCGTTTCATTGCAGGAACATATAGAAAAGCTCAAGGAAAGAACGGCAGAAGTGGAAAAACTCCTCAGGCATAAAGATGAATTTATAACACAGTTAGGGCATGATTTAAAGACACCGTTAGCACCACTTGTGTCCTTGCTTCCCATGGTAGAGAAACGAGAAAAAGACCCTAAATTGAAGGAACTGTTAGAAGTAACCATTCACAATGTCAATTATATGAAAGACCTGGTTATTAAAACCTTACAGATTGCAAGGCTTTCTTCTCCTGCCGTAGAGCTTAATATCGAAGATATAAATCTATTGCAGGGGGTCAATAATGTTATCGGAAGTAAAAAATACATTTTTAAGGAGAATGGCATCAAGATTGAAAATAAAATAAACGACAAAATCAGTGTTAAAGCGGATAAACAAAGCTTTGAAGAACTATTTGGCAATATTATTACTAATGCCGTTAAATTCACACCGGATGGTGATGGCACTATTACCCTTGATGCGAAGGAAGATAAAGATTTTGTTACCGTATCAGTTAAGGATACAGGCATTGGCATAACCGGGGAACAATTAGAACATATCTTTGACGAGTTTTACAAGGCTGACGAATCACGACATGATCTGGATTCTTCAGGTCTTGGGCTTTCTATCTGTAAGCGTATTGTGGAACAGCATGAAGGAAAGATATGGGCGGAAAGCCAGGGGAAGGGAATGGGCACCACCTTTTATTTCGCGTTTAAATCCGGTGATGAAGGAGATAGCTAAGTATAGAGCGGTATATAAAGAGGAGGAAAAATATGGTAAGGAGGAAAGGCAGATGAAGAAAAAGGTTATGATAGTGGACGACGAGTTCCCTATTCAGATTACTATAAGAGAAATTTTTGAACCTGAGGGGTTTGAGGTGGTTACTGCCGGTAGTGGAAGAGAATGCCTTGAAGAGCTGGAAAAAGGCTTCAAGGGCGTGATACTCATGGATATCATGATGCCGCAGATGGATGGATGGGATACAATAAGAGCGATAGTTGATAGAGGATTTATCGAAGGGAATATAATTGCTATGCTCACGGCAAAAGACGTGCCGGACCAAAAAATGGAGGGGCTACAAGAATATGTGATAGATTATATATCAAAACTATTTGACCCCGAGGAACTCGTAGCTACCGTTGAAGAATATTTCTCATGCCTAAATCTAAACTCAAAAGAATAAAATTTGGTGGTAATAACAATGCACACAAAAAACACAGTTGTAATAATAGGTGCCTCCACCGGTGGATTTAAGATAGTGAGGAAAATATTTTCTGGTTTACCAGTGCTGAATGCAGGTATAATAATAGTTCAACATATGCTCGGGAGCGTCAATGGGGCATTTAAAGAAAAATTGAACGGAGACACCGGGATGGAAGTAAAAATAGCTGAAGATGGAGATGGCATTGAAGCAGGGAAGGTATATATAGCTCCAAGCGGGCTTCATCTACGACTAACAAATAATACAAAAATACGATTATTCGACGATGGGAAAGTAAATGCCGTCCGTCCGTCAATTGACGTAACAATGAAATCACTTAAAAGCGGACCCGAAGACGGGATTATAGGTGTAATTCTCACGGGTATGGGGAAAGACGGAGTAGAGGGAATAATTCATATTAAGGCGCTTGGAGGAATTACAGTCGCTCAAGATAGAGACACAAGTGCAATCTACGGGATGCCAAAGGCTGCTGTCGAAACAGGGCATGTTGATTTTGCTCTAACACCCGAAAAAATAAGCGATAAACTAACTGAACTGTGTGGCATAATGGAAAAATAGATATTAGCTTGTAAGGAATGGAAACAAAATGAATGCAATTGAGTATATTCAAACAAAACAACAAATATGGGCTAAGAGTCAAGGAATTAACCTCATTGGAAGCAAAGGAGATCGTGGGAAAAAAATATACACAACAGCACTTAATGAAAATTTATTCCTTCCAATGAATTCAACTGTGAAACAAGCTTTTGATGAAGGTGATGGCAATGAACTTAATCAGCACGAAGGTTTTCCTGCAAAAATGCAAGCGCTCCATTCATCATCCGCACTCGCAGTAAATGTATTTCAGTATTGGATGACAAAAAAAAATTCCATAATTGCATCGGCCTGTGGATTATGCAAAAAGGATAACACAAGCCCAAAATCAATCTCTTTTGAGAAAAAATTTGAAATCAATAAGAACTTTAAATTCAGTCCCAATATTGACGTGGTCATTGAAAATTCAAATAATTTCAATTTTAAAGTTTTTGCTATTGAGTGTAAGTTTACAGAACCGTACTCTACTATGGGCCACACAGGATTAAAGGAGAAATACATTTCTCTTGAAAGTATTTGGAACGATATTCCCAATATATATCAGCTAGCACAAAGAATATCTCCAAATGATAATGATTTTAACTTCTTTCATCCGGCTCAATTAATAAAACATATTTTGGGACTAAAAAGGGAATACGGGAAAAATGGATTTAGGCTACTGTATCTTTGGTATGATACTCTTGGGGAAGAAAGTTTTAGACATAAAGAAGAAATTGAAAAATTCACAAAAATCGGTAAAGACGATGGTGTAAAATTTCACTCAATCAGCTATCAAGAACTTATTTTAAGGTTGAGAAAAGATTGTTTGGATGAACACAGTGAATATATAAAGTATTTATCAAATAGATATTTCTGACAAAAAATAAGGCGATTACATCACATAACAGGTGGATATGCGGCTCGCTTCGTTGCACTTCGCTCACCCAAATTGCCCTTAAGGGCAACTTCTTTTATCCGCAAAACGCTATATGAAATTGCTCGTTGAAAAATGCAAAATGCACAAATGCAAAAAACAAAAAATGGATAAAGGCACGGACTTTACAGGAACCTGGCATATATATGAAATGGAAGCATGGGATGAGGACTATTTTAACATGGAAGTGCAGGCTTATATCAGGATAGATCCGGACAATCTTGGAGTTTTTCAATTTGGTTTAGTTTCAGGATGTATAGATGGAAAACTTGTTGATTATCTACTTTTTTAGCAAGAAGAGCAAAGAAATAAATCTAATCTGAAAAATGAGAGATAAAACACAAATAAACGAAAAAGCCCAGCAGCTCATCAGTCTGACTACATTTTGGAACGAATAAAAGTACCACCTCACAAAAAGCGAAAATCATTCGAGATATGTTCAAAATGACATACTGGGATGATGAATTTTCAACTGAACGGAATAAAAAGGATAATCCATTTGCCAAATTGATGATGATAAATGGTCTAATCGTACCCATTGATGTTCTTGAATCAGAATCTCAAGAAGAAGAAGACGAAGATAATACAATGCAGGATAAAAGACAGAAAACAATGGGCAACTTCATATAACGAAATCGTTATATAAAATTCCGAACCCTCCCTTGCGAGCAATTATTAAACGCCAGGTATTTGTTTACCGCCGAGATCACGGAGAGCGCTGAGAGGAAATAAATGATTTTTCTGACTCTCTGTGTTCTCTGCGGGCTCCGCGGTAAACAAGTACAACGCCAGTATAATTGGTGAGAAAATCATCATAATCTCTGCTCGAAAGAATATTTATCGCCTTTCCTTCTTTTCCAGATCTTGCAGTTAATTTATATATTTTCAGTTAATAATATTAAAGGTTATAAGAAGCGAAAAGAGGTATGAAAGAAGAATGAAAAGAGCAATATTCGACGACATCGGAAGTTATCCACTGCCCGAAGGAACGACGAAGGAATGGCTAAAAGAAGCCTTTGCTAATCTTGAACTTCCTTCCTACAAAAATAAGCTCTACGAGATAATAAAAGATGCGGGGTGGCAGAAAATAAACGCGGGCGTTGAGGTCCCAAATTATCCGCAATTTCAGAATATGATTGCTCAATTTAGCGAGCCAATCATGGACGAGGGGAGAACAGAAGCGCCACTGCTTATAAAAGAAGAAGAGGCAAAGATGGTCGAAATGGATGCCATAGAGGAAATGGCAAAGGATTATACAGAAAGGAAAGGTAAAAAACTAAAAATCCGGATATGCGTTACCGGTCCGGTAGAGCTCTATTATCACCAATTTCCGCCTCCCGTGTATATTGACGTGTTATCGAACATAGCGAAATCCATAGGAAGGTTTGTTAAGCATGCGGTAGAAGAAGCGACGAATTACGAAGTCAAATGCGTGTCAATAGACGAGCCGAGCATGGGGTTAGATCCTCGAATAGAAGAGGAAGGCATAATCACTGCACTGGAACTCGCCTCCGAATATGCGTTCAAAAAAAATGTGGATACACAAATACACCTCCATTCTCCTATTTTTTACGAGACCGTGTGCCAGGTGGATGGGATAAAGGTAATCGGGCTGGAATCGGCAGCTAATCCTTCTCTTTTAACGCTGATAGATAAAAAACAACTTGATGGATACGATAAATTCCTCCGTATTGGCGTTTCAAGAACTGATATACTCAGCATGGCTGCGGAATACGATGAAATACACCATACAAACGCATTTAAGGAAAAGGGCGTTTTGGAGACCGTAGTTAATGAGTATGACAGTCCGGATAAAGTAAAGAAGCGGATGGAGAAGGCGTATTCTTTTTTTGGCGACAGGATAAAATATGTGGGACCGGACTGTGGATTGGGTTCTTTTCCCAGTCAGGAACTGGCATATCAGGTTTTGAAGAACACGTCAGCGGGGATAAAGGATTTTTATGGTTAAATATTTATATGTGAGGAAGGAATATCAAGGTACATGAAAAATGGATTATTTACCATCCTCAAAGGGCATATTGAAAAAGGTTCTTGGATATGGGTACCAGATACATCCAGGGGCTTTAAAAATGCTTGAGTCATTGGACGAGGAAAAAGCCCTTGAGGTTCTGGGCTCCATTCCAGAAAAGTTCCCAGAAGCGATTGTTATAGAAGATAAACATGTTGAAATGCTTCTTGAAAAAACGGCAGCCAAAAAAGCCGCGGCGACGAGGGATTTTGGATCGAAGCTAATCGGAAAAATAACGCAGATTTATGATGGCAGTGGTCTTATTCAGCGGTGTCCGAAGTGCAACAGATGGATAATAGATGACTTTTGCATGGTTCACAGCGATGTTGAGGGGGTATGGGATCTAAGAATCAAAGCTCGATTTGATGATGGAAAAGAACGATACACGTTGATTTTCAAAAAAGATGTAACAGAGAAGAGCGCAAACATTACACTGAAAGAAGCGAGGAAGTTGGGTGAAACGACAACGCTTGAAAGAATACGAGAAGCATTGTTTGGTAAGAATTTTGAGATAGAAGGCGTAAAGTTAAACGGTGGAAATTTTCTTGTAAAGGATATTAGAGAAGTATAAAATGGAGACTACCAAGAATATCCGGGCGAGCTTAAAAAAGCTTTATGGGAAGATAAAAAGTGGAAAGGATATTTCTGAAGAAGAATTACGGTCGGAATTTGTTAACTGCGGCATTCTCGAAGCGCTCGGTTACGAAGGGGTCCCAAAAGACATAAGATTGGAGAAAGGGATAAGGGGTAAAAGGAGCGACCTGACTGCCTTTGACGACTACCAGAATGTTGTTTTCGTGATTGAATTCAAAAGGCCGAATGAGATTGATGTAGAACGAGATTTTGCGCAACTTTGGGAGCGGTATGTAAAACCGTTACGAGCGAAGTATGGGCTGCTTACAGATGGGCTCGAACTTCTGATTTACGAGCGAAGGAATGGAAACCCGGAAAGAAAACTGCACGTAAATCTTGGCGAGATTACCTTGTCCCAGTGCGAAGAAATATATGACTGGCTAAAAAAACCGAAACTCGAAATAGCTGAGGTTAACGAAGTGCTCGGGTATTTTGAAAGATTTGATAAACCTGAGAGAAAAATAAAGCTATCTGAAGAAGCAGATATTGCACAAGAACATTTCTTTGAATGTTTCGAATTGAAAGAGGGCTCCATATTTGTGAATTTGGTTCAAGCGACAATCGGTCTTTTTGATTTTGAGTTGGAACGGTCGAAATTTCTTAAAAGCGCATACAACTTCTGGAAGATTTCGTACGCAAAGAAGCCGGAGAAAGTGCCAGAAAACTGGCGGCGGATAATGAATGAGATCGGGCTTGAGGCAAACGAGGAGAATCTGCTCAAGTTTATGTTCTGCTTGGAAAGTGCTTATTCTTTGTTCACAAGGTTAATCCTAGCAAAGGCTTGTGAGGATTACAAATTGCCGTACATCGAATTTTCACGGTTCATCAAGACGAAAATTGAAAACATAGGTTACAGATACAGAGGAACTGTTCCCCTCTTGGCATGGGCGATAACCACGAAAAATCTAATTGAAAACATGAAGAAAAATCTTGTAAAATCCGTTTTTGAGGGGGATATTTTTTACTGGTGGGAGGACAGCTATGAAGGATTGAAACTCGATGCTTTATACAGTCCAAAACTTGGAAAACCAAAAGCTCGCTTTAGCGAGGCTCTTGCTGAAATTATCTTAACGCTATACAAGTTCGACTTCTCAGAGATTGTTGGTGACCCGCTCGGAACGCTCTACCAGCGATATTTTGATAAGGAGACCAGAAAGGCATTAGGAGAATTTTACACGCCCAGAGAGGTGGTTGAGTATATACTCGATGCGGTAGGCTATGAAGGGCGGAGTGTTATCGACAAACGATTGTTAGACCCTGCCTGCGGCTCCGGGACTTTTCTGGTAGAAGCGCTGAGGAGATACCTGAAAGCTTCCGAGCAGGTTGCAGATGAAGAGGGCTGGCCAAAGATTTTAAAAAAGCTCTGTAACGAATACTGCATTGCAGGCTTTGACATTCATCCGTTCGCTACCTTCATGGCCCAGATGCAGTTCATGCTCGTCTTGATTCCTGCGTATAAGAAAGCGATGGAGGAAGACCCGAAATTTGTTTTAAACCGTCTGCCTATTTTCAGAACGGACTCTTTGATTGATGAAACAAGGGGAGAAGCGAGAAAAGTAACTATTGAGACTTTCGAGAGTGGACGCAGGTATATTTTGATTGACACGGGCTTGCCTGTTGAAGGTGGAAATCTGAAAATAAAAATGCCTTACGATAAAGACGTATTCTCAAGAACAGAGTTGTTAAACGTTCAGGAATATTTTGCTGCTCTTCAAGCGGTTTTCGACACGGTAAAAGAATCTGCAGGGCAGGGAAGATATGAGGTTGATACCGAGAAGTTGGAAAGGAATTTCAAGCGATATCTCGAAGATAAAGAGTGGAACGGATTAGTATCTTTCTTCTCGCCTTACGCTGAGCACTTCTTTCAGAAATTCGAGGAACTTAAAGAGACTTTCGGCGACGGTAAACTGATTAAATCCATCGAGGACATAATGCTTGCTGCAATTCTGAAGAATTACGTGGAGTATGATTTTGTGGTTGGCAATCCGCCGTATGTAAGGACACGAAAATTCTCAAAAGAGGAGAACGAAAGATTTAGAAATGAGTATTGGACACCATATGGTTCGTTCGATATCTATTTACCATTCATGGAAAGAGGTATCAGGTGGTTAAACGAAGCTGGCAGATTTGGATTCATAACTTCAAATAAATATTTCATAGCCGATTATGGAATTAAATTAAGACAGTTTATTTTGAATAACTGCAAGATATCTCAGTTAATTGACCTTTCTTTTTGTCCTGATGTATTCGGAGAACCTTTAATTTACGCAGCAATCACAATTTTGGGAAGAAGGGGTGGAGAAATCATAAAAGACAACACTGTTATTACCACACAAGACAACAAAGTAAGTATAGCGATAGGATTTAAAAACGATAGAGAGATATTAAAAGATATCTTTGCACATATTAAAAATACGGAGTATCTCAGTAGCGATTTTAGAATTACAAAAGTACCACAAAAGCGATTTTCTAATAATAACGATTTTTGGTTTGACGTGTACGCAATTGGCTTTGATGACATCCTTAATAAAGTAAATCGAAATGCTGAGACGCTTATAAAGAATTTTGAAGTTCAGGGCGGGTTCATGGGATTTGAGTATCATCAAGCTGAAAAATTTATAGTAGATAGTTTACCTCCTCAAGTCGAATATAAAAAAATTCTTCCTCCCAGCCTTATTTCCAGATATAGAATCTTATGGGGCAGCAAAACTATTGATATATTTAGAAAAAAGTTTGAGCATCCTTATCTTCTTTTTGCTCCTGAAATTAGAGATTCTCTCAGGGAATACTTTAGTAAGCCTAAGATCGTAGTTAGAGGAATCGCTAAAGAAGTGAGCGCTGCTTACGATAAGGAGGGGCATGCTCTTTTAGTCAATGTTTTTGGCATAACCCCAAAAACTGAGAAAAGCAATCTTCTTTATTTATTAGGCTTGCTAAATAGCGAATTAATAGATTTCCATCATAAAGTCTATTTCTTTTTAGCAAGGATACCAGAAGGTTCATTACGGTACCCAAAACCATTCTGGGAACAACTCCCAATTTATCGCCCACAAACTAAATCCGAGCAAGCCCTCACAGACGAAATAACAAAGAAGGTCGAACAAATCTTGGAAAAAGTAAAAATTGAGCAGCAAATCGAGAAGTTTTCAGACGAGTACATCCAAGAATACCGGAGCAAAGGCGAGGAGTTTGACTCCCTAAACATCTCTTTCAAATCCAATCACAAGGCGATTGAACCAGTGATAGAGGAAGACGTCAACGGTAGAGGCTACAACATTGTAATTGGAAAAAAAGAAAAACCTGTTTTTGTTGAATCGGAGGCTAAGGCAGATTACGTTGTTACTACACTGAAAGGAAAGCGTGCAAAGAAAGACGAGAAGAAGCTGATTCTCATTCCAAAAAGTGATGCAATTGTAGAAGAGATATTGAAAAAATTGGAAGAGGATAAAGCAAAGATAAAATCTCCTTTGGTTGCTGAACTCGAAGTAGAAATAAACGAGCTTGTTTACAAGTTATATGGGTTAAACGAAAAAGATGTAAAAGAGATTGAGGATTTCTTGAGGAGGTTTTAGATGAAAATAATAGGTGGAATATCTGCACAGGTTTTGGCAGCGAGAATTGCCGCGGAACTGGGCTGCAAAGCTTCGGTATGCGAATTCAAGCGCTTTCCAGACGGCGAATTATATACGAGAATAGTAGATGACATAAAAGACGAAGAATTGGTTATCGTGCAGAGCATCAGAACAGATTCCGACCTGATATGCTTATTGCAATTAATAGATGCGGTGGAAGAAGCAGTTAAAACAAAAGTCGTTATTCCTTATCTGGGCTATGCGAGACAGGATAAAAAGTTTAAACATGGCGAAGCTATATCCGTAAGGGCAATTGCAAG
>Ga0209986_10001655_pt1 | contig 21168 bp, 17 predicted proteins | sample BlataG_FD_183168 | JGI IMG/M metagenome (GOLD analysis project Ga0209986, IMG submission 183168) | Deep subsurface microbial communities from Black Sea to uncover new lineages of life (NeLLi) - Black_00105 metaG (SPAdes) (version 2) | ecosystem: Environmental > Aquatic > Marine > Oceanic >... | reverse complement strand
GCGTCAGATATTTATAATGAGGCTAAAAAAATAGCTCCTTTGCGTCATGTAGGAGTTAGGAAATCCAAACTTTTGAAGCCTTTGGCTCAGTTGAAGCTGCAAACGCAGGCGCAAACTCAGAAAGCTTGAGAAGCTTCAGTTTGCTATGAGATTTTTCCCGTACTCGTAGCCTTTTTCGAACGTTGCCAGATTCAATTCTACAAACGCTTTGGGAACATTACGCCTTATCGATTCTTTCAAATGCTCTGCATCCAGCAAGTCTGTTATTGCTGCGAACGCTCCTATCATAACAACATTGGCAACTATTTTTTTACCAAGCTTTTCAGCAATCCTTGTTGCCGGAACCTCATACAGGTTAGCTTTCAGGTTTTCCCTTTGGTTTGGCACCAAGTCTGGATCCACTATAAGTATGCCATTTTCTTTCAAGTCGTCTACATATTGTGAGTAGGCTTCCTGAGACATTGCAACCAGAATATCGGGATGCTCAACCTTTGGAAAGTCTATGTCTTCGTCAGAAATTATCACCTCTGACTTGCAGCGGCCACCCCTTGACTCTGGACCGTAGGAAGCTGCTTGGATGGCGTTCTTATCTCCATAAACGCATGAAGCCGTGGCTAAAATCAAGCCAGTTCTTATGATTCCTTGCCCGCCAAAACCGCCGATACGTATTTCCACACGCATGATCCTAGCCTCCCTTCAACTTTTGCTGAACCGCCATAAACTGTTTCTTAAGCAGTTCTCCATACGTTGGCTTTTCAATGTCGACGAATTCACCAACTACTATTTTTTCCACCGTAATTTCAGCCTTTGCAGGGTCATAGCCATGCCTTATCTCAGATATTTGCTTGTACTTCATCATTGTATCAACAGCTTTTCCAAGCTTGTTCCGTCTTCCATAAACTTCTGGACATGGAGAAATGACTTCGATAAACTTGAAGCCTTTTTTTTGCAAAGCCTTCTTAATGGATTCCGTAAGTCTTTTAACGTGTAGTACAGTCCACCTAGCCACGTAGACTGCACCTGCAGCAGCTGCTAAATGGACAAGATTGAATGGATGTTCAATGTCGCCGTAAGGCGTAGTTGTCGTGTATGAACCTAAGGGAGTTGTAGGTCCAGACTGGCCACCTGTCATCCCGTAATTAAAGTTGTTTGAACATATCACTGTCATATCTACATTTCGTCTTGCAGCGTGGATGAAATGGTTTCCACCGATTGCGAACAGGTCCCCGTCACCACTAATAACTGCGACTGTTAATTTCGGATTCGCAAGTTTTACTCCAGTTGCCAAAGCTATGGGACGGCCGTGGGTAGTGTGGAAAGAATCGCATGCTATATACCCTGCGGCTCGTCCTATACATCCTATTCCTGAAACAACAGCAAACTTGTTCATGTCTATACCTAAATCATCAAGGGCCTTCACAAAACAGTTTAGGATTATTCCATCCCCGCAGCCTGCACACCATATGTGCGGAAACCTTTCAACACGAAGGTATTTGGCTAGTGGATGTCGTTTAAATTCTTGCATGGCAGTCATGCTTTTGCAGCCCTCCTTATAACTCTGAAGATTTCAGAGGGACTATGTAGTTCTCCTCCAATTTTGGATAAGAAATGTACTGGTGTCTCTTTGGCCACCCTTTCAACTTCTCTTACGACCTGTCCGCAATTCATTTCTGGAACAACTATTGCCTTTACGCGGTTGGATAACTCTTCAACTTGTTTTTCTGGAAAGGGCCAAACCGTTACAAGCCTCAGCAAACCTGCCTTTATTCCAGTTTTGCGGGCTTTTCTCACGGCGTTCAATGAGGATCTTGAAGGAATACCATAAGCAATAACCACTACTTCAGCGTCTTCAAGCATGAATTCATGAGTCATAATTATCTTGTCAGCATTTTCATTGATCTTATTGCAAAGTCTGTTCACAAGCTTATGTTGTATCTGGGGATCAGTTGTTTTTGGATACCCATACTCATCGTGGGTTAATCCCGTGACGTGAACACGATAGCCTTCCCCAAAACATGCCATGGGAGGAACCAAATCGTCATCAGGCTTGAATGGAATATACCTATCTGGAGGAACTGTAGGTTTCTTACGCTGCACAGTTTCAATTTCTTCAGGTGACGGAATCACAACGCGTTCCCACAAGTGGCCTGTAAAACCATCTGCTAAAAGAAAAGTTGGGACACGATAAACTTCTGCCAAGTTAAAGCATCTAATGGTTAAATCAAACATTTCTTGCACAGAAGCTGGGGCTAAAGCAATTACGCCGTAGTCCCCGTGAGAACCCCATCTTGATTGCATGACATCTTGTTGTGCTCCTTCAGTTGGTTGCCCAGTGCTCGGAGCACCCCGCATAACGTTTACAACGACGCATGGTGTTTCAGTCATAACTGCTAAACCGATGTTTTCCTGCATTAAGCTAAATCCTGGTCCGGAAGTTGCGGTCATGGCTTTTGCTCCAGCCCAGCTTGCACCAATTATTGCAGCCATGGACGCTAACTCATCCTCCATCTGAACAAACATTCCGCCAACTTCAATCATCCTTCGGGCCATTCGCTCAGCTATTTCCGTTGCAGGTGTAATAGGGTAGCCCGCAAAGAACCTGCATCCGGCAGCTATTGCGCCTTCAGCACATGCAACATCTCCTTGCATTAGATGCTTCCCAGTTAATACCTCTCTCTGCATACTCATTGCTCTTCCTCACTTTCTTTTTTGTCCAAGTGAATTGCAAAATCAGGGCATATTGTCTCACAGAGCCCACAGCCAATACATGCATCCTCACTTTTTAGCTTCGGCGGATGAACACCTTTTGCGTTCAGCTTTTCTGATTCCTCCAGAGCATTTACTGGACAGAATTCTATGCAGAAATTGCATCCTTTACAAAAATCTTCAATAACCTTCCATTCGACTTCTGCAAGTTTCTTCCTCTTTACAACTTGTGCCGCCGATCTGCTGATACTCATATTTCCATCTCAGCTGGATGAGTTTATCTTTTCGGGATAGGGAAGTAACAAAGATATAAAGGTTTACAAACGTAAAGATTTCTATACATGACTTAAGTTTCCAGTTTCTCCTTTATTTTGCTGCGTTCCTTCACTGTTATTTTACCTAAGCGTGCGATCCTTGCGCTGACAGTTTCGAAAAGTTTCACAGTTTTGTCATACTGCGGTATTGTCGTGGTCATCGACTGCAAACGAAGAGGTGAAATAGTGTATTCCCGCAACTCTCTCTTGAGTTTGCTCACATGTTTCAACAGTTTTTCTCCAGCGAAGGGACTATCATCACCCTCAACAAACACTACACCATCAGCTCCATAAGCAAACGCATTTGCCAAATGCTTTATGCCTATTCGCATGCAGCTAGGCACAGTTATCGGTCTGATATTCGGCACATAACTTAATCGTGTAGTTCCAGCCAGATCCAGAGAGGAATAAGCCGTCCCACGTTCGACAAATGCGATTATCTTCGGTTCTTCTGTCTCTACCACACTTGTGCCTTGAATTTGTGCAATCAATTGCTTTTCCGTGAAGTTGCTCTGATCTATAGCTTCTCTTGGACATACCGGAACACATGCTCCACAGTTTATGCATGCAACTGGAGTAACAGTTATTGTTGAATCTGCAATTGTAATGGCAGAGGATGGACATATACTCACACATTCACCGCATAAGTCGCATTTCGCACGATTTATAACGGGTACTTCCGGTGATGTAGCCAGCTCGCCTAATCCTATAAAGGTCGTAGCTCTGGATGCAGCAGCCATACCTTCCTCAACTGATTCCCGAATGTCCTTCGGTCCTAGGGCACAGCCACAAAGGAAAATTCCTTCTCTGGCGCTATCCACAGGGTTGAGCTTGTAGTGCTTTTCCATGAAGAAGCCGTCAGGTCCTGTGTGTAAGCCAAAAATCTTTGATGTTTCCTCCACGTCTGGTTGTGGGGTGATACCCATACTGAGCACTACCATGTCGAATTTTTCTTCAATCGCTGTCCCAACAATCGTGTCTTCAGCTTTTACAACCAAACTATCATTTGATGGTAGAACCTTAGCCGCCAGCCCCCTGACAAACCTTACGCCTTGCTCCCTAGCCCTTGCGTAAAATTCTTCGTATCCTTTTCCACCCGCCCGTACATCTTGGTAGAAAATCCAAGGTTCCACGTTCGGCACCGCCTTCTGAAGCAGAATTGCCTGTTTTATAGCTATCATGCATCCTATTTTGCAGCAGTATTCCTTCGCCCTTTCTTGAAGTGCACGGCTTCCAACACATAAGATGAAAGCGACTTTGCGAGGGGTTTTTCCGTCAGATGGCTTATGAAATCCAAGATGCATTATGCGTTCAAACTGCAGATTAGTTACAACGTCCGGATGCATCCCATAAGAGTATTCGCCGAAATCGTTCGGACTTATCTGATCATAGCCTGTCGCAACAATTATTGCACCCACATTGAGTTCAATTTCTTCAGGCTGCATGTCATAGTTTATGGCTTTAGGTTCACAAACTTCAACGCATTTTCCACAGGCAATTGGTGCTAACCCTAAACAGTTATCCAAGTCTAAGGCGTAAGCTCTTGGAACGCCTTGAGGAAATGGTATGTAAATGGCTTTACGCCATGTCAAACCCATGTTGAACTCATCTGGAACTTCAACTGGACACGCCTCTGTACAATCATCGCATCCTGTGCACTTGTCGATTTCCACATATCGCGGTTTTACCTTTATAGTGACAACATAGTCTCCCGGAACACCCTTCAAAGCTACAGGCTCAGCCATTGTGTAGATTTTCACTTTAGGATGCTGCCCTACGCTCACCATTCTTGGTGCCAAAATGCAGTATGAACAATCGAGGGTTGGGAATGTTTCACTGAGCTGAGCCATATGCCCTCCTATGCATGGGCTCCGCTCCACCAGATGTACTTGGTAGCCCTTGTCAGCCATTTCAAGAGCTGTTTGAATACCTGTAATGCCTCCTCCAATGACTAGAACTTCTTTTTTCACCTTGGTTTTGATTGGATGAAGTTCCTCCAACTGTTTTGCCCGATAAACTGCACCGCGTATAATGTCTATGGCTTTCGCTGTGGCTTCCTCAATATTGTCATGAACCCAGCTGCAGTGCTCACGTATGTTTACCATTTCAAGAAGATAGTGGTTTAAACCAGCCTCTGAAACAGCTCTTCTAAAAGTTTCTAAGTGTATCTGCGGAGAGCATGAGGCAACAACAACACGGTTGATTCCATACTCTTCTATCCCGCTTTTAATCTTGCTTTGCCCCTGAGTGCTGCAGAGATAATCCACAGTTTCAACGATCTTCACGCCTTCAAGTTCGGATAAAACCTCTTTGGCCTTTTCAACGTCCACAGTATCGCTTATGTTACCTCCGCAATGACAAATGTAGACGCCGATGTGTTTGGCACTTTCCAAATACCCTCACATCCATCAATTTGGAGATTTTGCTGGTGGTAAAAGATGTTGAGTTAATCCGTGTTATATAATCTTTCGATTAAAAACTGAGGCTTTTTGAACGATAAACTTAAAATGTTTGATTATTCAGTTTCCTAATCACTAGGAAGGCAGTTAATGGACCTTGCGGAAGAAGTCAAAAGCATAAGCGGCGAAGATGTGCTCTCATGCTACCAGTGTGGTCTATGTAGTGGCTCATGCCCTGTAAGATCAGCCATGGATTTATCTCCAACTCAAATAATCAGACTTGTTCAGATAGGCAATATAGAAAGAATCTTTGAATCAAACACCTTCTGGATTTGCAGTACATGTTTTGCTTGCCAAGCAAGGTGCCCAAGAAAAATCAACATAACAAAAATCATGGAAACCTTAAGGCAGATAAGGCTGCGAAGAGACCAAGATAAAATCTCCATCAGCGAAATCTCAAAAGAGGAATTGAAAATACTTCCACCAATCGCCTTGGTTAGTAACTTCCGAAAAACAACAGCTTAGAAGGTGTACAAGTGATCAAAATACCTTACTATCCAGGCTGTGCTGTACAAACAACAGCCAGAAACTACGCGATTTCAGGTATGGCAGTCGCCGAAAAATTAGGGATAGAACTGGTTGAATTGCCGAAATGGAACTGCTGCGGCGTTTTTCCGTCTCTAGTAACTGACGATTTAATGCGGCATTTGGCTCCCTTAAGAAATCTCATTCATGTTCAAGAAATGAACGAAGCTGGAATCGTGAAAGATGAAAACCGCGTCGTCACTTTCTGTTCCATGTGTTACCACACTCTTAAAGAAGCAAACCTATTTGTCAAAGATACAGAAAAACTGGAGAAAATAAACACTTATCTTGAAAGGGAAAAAGACTTCGCCGGTGGAGTTAAAGAAGGCTACAAAGGAAAAATAGAAGCTCTTGACTTCTTAGAAGTTCTAAGAGACATCATAGGATATGACAGAATAGCTAAAGAAGTTAAAAAATCGTTGGAAGACTTGAAGGTAGCACCCTACTATGGCTGCCTCGTTCTAAGACCGAGAGAAATAGGCATAGATGACCCGGAAAACCCGACAATCTTGGAAAATATCTTAGAAGCTGTTGGGGCCGAAGTGATTACTAATCCGAACAGAACACAATGTTGCGGGAGCTATCATACAGTTGACAGAAAAGACATAGTTGCAAAGCTAACCTACGACAATTTGATCTATCCATTAAGAAACGGTGCAGAAATCATCGTCACGTGCTGCCCACTTTGCACTTTCAATCTGGATTTCAGACAAAAAGAAGCTAGAAAACTCCATAGAGACCTGCAGGAAATACCAGTAATGTATTATACGCAGCTCATGGCGATTGCCTTCGGACTGGATAAGCAGTTTTATGGTGTTGACCTTGATTTACACTATGTTGATCCGAAACCATTACTTAAAACTAAAAATCTTTATTAGAAGGCTGAAAAAAGTGCTATCTCCTCATAATTATTCAAATTTGGTGTGAAAAAATGAGTGAAGTCAAACAAGGTGAAAAGGAAGTTAGAGTGTACATTATGGGACGCGAGTATAAAGTTCCAGCTGGCTTAACCATCATGAAAGCCATGGAATATGCAGGTTACAGGTTTGTGAGAAGCTGTGGTTGCCGAGGAGGTTTCTGCGGAGCATGCGCCACAGTTTACAGAGTGAAAGGAGACTACAAGTTGAAAATGGCTTTAGCCTGCCAAGAAACAGTTGAAGACGGAATGTACATAAGCCAAATTCCATTTACACCTGCAGAAAAACCAGTTTACAATCTAGAAGAATTAAGCCCATCACCAAATGTGATTCTAGAGTACTATCCAGAAATCGCAAAATGCGTTAGTTGTAACACCTGCACCAAAGCATGTCCACAAGACTTAGAGGTGATGAACTACGTTCAAGCTGCTTTGAGAGGTGACTTTCAGGAAGCAGCAACTCTCTCCTTCGACTGCCTCACATGCGGACTATGCGCTATAAGATGCCCCACAGAAATCGTACCCTACAACATAGCTTTACTTGCAAGACGGCTTTACGGCAAATACGTTATACCGAAAGCAAATCACGTTGAAGAAAGAATAAAGGAAATAGAGTCAGGCAAATTTGATGAAGAAATTCAGAAGCTTATGGAAACAAGTGTAGATAGAATTAAGGAAATATATGAAAAAAGGGAGATTGAGCCAGAATGAGCATAAAGATTGTGAGAGGATATCCGGAATATATGCGTGAACACATAGAAGCTGTTGAGAAAACTAGAGACAAGAGATTAAAAGAGACGTTCCCACTCATGAGACTTGAAGAAAGAGAGGAAATACTGAAAAAGTTCCATCCGGACTACAAGGAAGAAGCAAAAAGACCTGTTAAGGTTGGACCTAACAAAGGAGATCGGATGCCTCATGAAGTTGTAGACTTGCTTGAATCGCACCCACTAGTAGAACCTGAAGACATAGATCTATCGAAAGTAGATTTTGACATTGACGTTCTCATCATCGGCGGCGGAGGAGCAGGAATGACAGCTGCCTTATGGGCGAATTACAGCGGGATAGATGCTGAAAACATAATTATTGTACAGAAGCTAAGGCTTGGTGATTCTAATTCTATAATGTCTCAAGGAGGGATTCAAGCTGCAGACAAACCTAATGACAGCCCAGCGCTTCATTACCTTGACGTTATAGGTGGTGGACATTTCGCTAACGACCGGGAACTCGCTAGAAGACTTGTACTAGATGCTCCACAAATGATAAAATGGCATGAAGAACTTGGAGTCATATATGATAAAGAGACAGACGGCACGATGATTACGATACACGGAGGAGGAACGTGTAGAAAAAGAATGCATTCCGCAAGAGACTATACTGGTTTAGAAATTGTAAGAAATCTTAAAGATGAAATTATTAACAAAAACATTCAGGTTTTGGAATTTACCTCTGCCGTGGATCTCCTTACAGATGAAAATAAGCAAGTTGCTGGAGCCGTCTTATACAACATGGAAACACAAGAATACTACGTTGCAAAAGCAAAATCCACAGTACTGACTACCGGCGGATTCGGAAGACTCCACATACAGGGCTTTCAAACCACAAATCATTACGGAGCAACAGCTGACGGAATAGTTATGGCTTACCGCGCAGGCGCAAAATTAAGAGACATGGACGCTGTGCAATATCATCCCACAGGCGCAGCATATCCAGAGCAGATAGTGGGATTGCTCGTTACGGAAAAAGTGCGGGGATTAGGGGCTCAACCAGTAAACAAAAATGGCGAGCAATTTGTTTATCCACGCGAGCCAAGAGATGTAGAAGCTTCAGCAATAATCAGAGAATGCTACGAGAGAAATAACGGCATAGAAACACCTACGGGAATGAGAGGAGTTTGGTTGGATTCACCGATGATAGAAATACTTCAAGGGGAAGGGACAATAGAAAAGAAGATTCCAGCCATGCTTAGACAATACAAACGATTTGACATTGACATAACTCAAGATCCAATGCTGGTATTTCCGACTTTGCACTTCCAAAATGGCGGTATAATAATAAAGGAAAATGCTGAAACACCCGTTAAAGGATTATTTGCAGCAGGCGAAGTAACAGGTGGAACCCATGGAAAGAACAGGCTAATGGGAAATTCAATACTTGACTACAGTGTGTTCGGAAGAATAGTAGGAATAAACGCTGCAAAACATGCTAACAACGCCAGCATTGGCAAACTAACGTTGGATCACTTGACAAAATACGAGAAAATGCTGAAAGAAGCAGGAGTGGAAACCAACAGAAAAGCCCCGATTCTGCTACCGGAGTATAGGGAAGAAAAAGTGCTCTCAAGAGCACTTGACATTTTCTAACACTTTAGAAAACGGAATTATTTTCGGTAACCAGAAAAACTAAAGTACACTCCACAGACTCTACATCTAATCATTAGAGGACAGTGGTGAAAATGGAAGAAGTAAAAATTCTATTATGCGGTCTTGGCGCCATGGGCAGTTTGATTGCAAAGCATTTACTGCAAAAAGAAGGTATCAAAATCGTCGGGGCAATTGATGTAGCTGAAGAGAAAGTTGGCAAAGATTTAGGTGACATCCTAAACTCCGGAAAAATCGGAGTAAAAGTCTCAGGTGATATTGACTCTGTACTTTCAAAAGCAAAGGCAGATATTGCTGTCCATGCAACTTCATCATTTTTTAGAGATACATATTCCCAAATAGCGTCAATTGTAAAGCATGACGTAAACGTTGTATCTACATGTGAGGAACTTTCATATCCGTATCTTACTGAACCAAAACTTTCAATAGAGCTTGACTTACTTGCCAAAAAACATAACGTAACGGTTTTAGGTACAGGCATAAACCCAGGTTTCTTAATGGACACTTTGGTGATTACGCTTACTGCTGTTTGCCAAGAAATCGAGAAGATCAGAGCTACGAGGGTGATGAACGCTGCCACAAGACGTTTACCATTTCAGAGGAAAATAGGCGCCGGTTTAACGGTTGAAGAATTCCAACATAAAATTGAAACTAAACAAATTAGTGGACATGTGGGACTTGAGCAGTCTATCGCTGTGATTGCTGATGCTTTAAAATGGAATCTTGAAAGGATAACTGCTGAAGGTGTCGAGCCAGTAGTTGCTGGAAAACCAGTTGAAAGTGCAAGCATAAAAGTCAGGGCTGGAGATGTTGCTGGTTTAAGACAGAAAGCCAAAGGGATACTGAAGAGCAAAGAGATTATTGTTTTAGATTTTCAAGCATATATTGGTGCAGAAGAGGAATATGACGCTGTGACGATTGAAGGTGTTCCAAATGTTAAACAGAGGATTCAGCCATGCGTTCACGGCGACATAAGCACAGTCGCCATGATTGTTAATTCAATTCCAAAAGTGATTAATGCACCAGCAGGCTTGCTCACCATGAAAGATTTACCAGTTCCGTCAGCCACTCCAAAAAATATAGGTAAATGTGTAAAGCGTAAAGACGCCAGCGTGGTTTGTTAACGATTGACAAAATATAGAGTAGCCGTAGATATAGGCGGAACATTCACGGATTTAGCTGCCCTAAATGAGAAAAATGGTGAAATTCTAAACATAAAAGTGCCTTCAACCCCAAAGGAACCAGCAAAAACAGTCATCAAAGCATTCCAGAAGTTCCTCAATGAAACAAACGACACAGAAGTGTCAGTAATTGTTCACGCCACAACTATAGCCACAAATGCGTTGCTGGGCCAGCTAGACTTGGAACTGCCGAAAACAGCGCTTATAGCAACAAGTGGGTTCCGAGACATAATTGAAATCCGCAGACAACGCCGCCACGAACTCTACAACCTTTTCCTACAAAAACCACGCACACTAGTTCCGAGAAGACTACGCTTTGAGGTTGAAGAACGCATAGGACCAAAAGGTGAAGTTTTAACATCTCTCAACAAGAATCAAGTGGAAAGTCTGGCGAAACAACTGAACAGAGAAAACGTTGAAACTGTTGCAGTTACTCTGCTTTTCTCATACATAAACCAAAAGCACGAATGTGAAATTGGGAAAATACTTAAAAAATCATTACCTAGAACATATATTTCTCTCTCATCAGAAATCGCACCGGAATATAGAGAATACGAACGGATAAGCACAACAGTTGTCAATGCTGTTTTGACGCCGGTAATATCCAGCTACCTCGATGAACTGCAAAGGAAAACCAGAAAATTAGAAGTAAAGGCTCCATTGTGCATAATGCAATCAGACGGAGGAATAACTACAAAAAACCTCATTTCAAAAAAGCCTGTAAGCATGGTTGAATCCGGACCAGCAGCAGGAGTCATAGCCTCAGCCTTTTACGGAAAGCTCCTCGGGATAAACAACATCTTAAGCTTTGATATGGGCGGAACCACAGCGAAAGCCGGAGCCATAAAAGAAGCAACGCCGGAAATTGTAAGCGAATATGAAGTTGCCGGAAAAGTCCACAGCGGAAGAATAGTGAAAGGAAGCGGCTATCCAGTAAGACAACCCTTCATAGATCTAGCTGAATGCAGTGCTGGCGGGGGAACAATAGCATGGGTAGATGAAGGCAACGCATTGCACGTTGGCCCTGTCAGTGCAGGTGCAGAACCAGGTCCTCCATGTTATGGTAAGGGCGGAAAACAACCAACTGTAACGGACGCCAACATTGTGCTTGGAAGACTTAACCCTAAATACATGCTTGGAGGCAAGATGCAAATTTACCCAAAACTCTCTGAAAAAGCTATCATGGATGAGATTTGCCGGAAAATCCGACTGGAATTAACTGAGGCATCAGCTGGCATAATCAAGCTTGTCAATGCTGCCATGGCTAAAATTTTGAGAATTGTATCAGTTGAACGAGGCCACGACCCCAGAAATTTCGTTGCAATGTGTTTTGGCGGAGCAGGACCAATGCACGGCTGCGCATTAGCTGAAGAACTGGGAATCACAAAAATAATTGTTCCCCTCAATCCAGGGCTGTTCTCAGCTTTTGGGTTATTAGCCGCTGATTTCAGAAACAATTCCGTGAAGGCTTTTATGAAGTTGATTGATGACGTTGATGTGAGGAAAGTTGAAGCCGCTTTTCAGAAACTAGAGCTCCAAGGAGCCAAGCTGCTGAATAAACAACGTGTTCCAAGAGGAAAAATGCACTTTATTCGCCAGATGGATTTGAGATATTATGGCCAGAGCTATGAACTAACAATTTCAACGTCCAAGCCATTTACTGAAAAGGCTCTTCGTAAAACAGTTGAAAGCTTCCACAAAAAACATGAAGCAATTTATGGTTACGCGGTGGAGAAGGAACAAGTAGAATTAGTAAACATCAGGGTAATTGCAGTTGGCATTGTTAAAAAACCAAGGCTCAAGGAAAAACCTCTAAATCAGGAAAAACCTGAGAAAGACGCGATAATTGCGCAACGAAAAGTCTTTTTTGAGCAAGACAACGAATATGTTAAAACTTCTATTTACAAGCGGGAAAGATTGAAAGCTGGAAACGTGATCAGCGGCCCAGCAGTTATCGAGCAATACGACGCTACAACAGTTGTTTATCCAGATTGGATTGCTTCTGTGGATAGATTTGGAAACATTGTTCTTTCAATGAAAAACGGAGGGAACTAGAATTGTCGGTAGACCCGATAACTGTTGAAGTCATAAAGGGAGCTTTGACCTATGCAGCAGAAGAAATGGGGATAGTTCTACGAAACTCAGCGTACTCATCTAACATTAAGGAGCGAATGGACTTTTCATGCACCATCTTCGACTGCAAAAAACGTTTAGTAACACAAGCAGAACACATTCCAGTTCATTTAGGTTCAATGCAGCTAGCAGTCCAAAACGGCTTAGAAAAGTTTGAAGGAAAACTTGAAAACGGTGACATGATTCTGTTCAACAACCCGTACGTAGGCGGAACCCACCTGCCAGACATAACCCTCATCTGTCCGATCTTCCATAAGGACAAGATCATTGCATACTCCGCAAACAAAGCACATCATTCAGATGTTGGTGGAAAAGCTCCCGGAAGCATGGCTGGAGATGCCACTGAAATATATCAGGAAGGCATCATCATCCCACCCGTAAAGTTCGTCAAAAGAAAAAGTATTGATGAGGAAATTGCAAGCATACTGCTAAGCAATATCAGGACGCCTGAAATTAGATTAGGTGATTTAAGGGCGCAAGTAGCTGCTAACCTACTCGGTAAACACCGTGTTCAGGAAATTGTTGACAGATACGACGTGGGAACTTTGCATAAAGCCGTGGAAGAGATCATGAATCATTCTGAACGGCGAATGCGAATTGAAATAAGTAAAATGCCGAAGGGAAGTTATTCAGCAGAAGACTACCTTGAAAACACGGGTACCAGAAACAGGAGAGTCAAGATAAAAGTTAAAATATCCATCAAAAAAAACAGGTTGATCGTTGACTACACAGGAACTGATAAGCAAGTAGACGGACCAGTAAACGCGGTTTTAGGTGTAACCTTATCTGGAGTATACTACGTGTTGAAGTGTCTGACAGACCCAACTATACCAATGAACGATGGATGCTACAGACCATTAGAAATACACGTACCTGAAGGCACAATTCTGAATGCAACTCCACCAGCGCCAGTAGCTGGAGGCAATGTTGAAACTTCTCAAAGAAATGTAGACGTGTTACTGAAGGCCTTTGCCCAAATGCTTCCAGAAAAGGTTTGTGCAGCATGCCAAGGAACAATGAATAATATCGCAGTAGGCGGAATAAACCCGGAGAACGGTAAACCTTGGACTTTCTATGAAACAATAGCTGGAGGATTTGGAGGTAGAAAAGGAATCGATGGAGTAGACGCGGTACATACTCATATGACGAATACTATGAACACGCCTATTGAAGCTATAGAAACCATCTACCCAATACGCTTCCTGAAATATGAACTGCGAGAAAACAGTGGAGGCCCAGGAAAATGGAGAGGGGGAGTAGGCTTAGAAAGAAGTTGGATGCTGCTGGCTCCTTCAGCTACCCTTTCAGTGCTTGCTGAAAGAACAAAGATACCACCATGGGGATTATACAGCGGGAAATCTGGAGCCAAAGGTGAATACTGCATTATAAAGCCGGATGGAAAACGAGTAATCCTGAAGTCGAAATGTACAGTTAAAATGGAGAAAGGCGACATATTTGTTGTAAGAACGCCTGGTGGAGGAGGTTACGGAGCCCCATTAGAACGAATCCCTGAACTTGTGCACCACGATGTGCTGAATGGGTTAGTTTCATTGGAAGCAGCGGAAAAAGATTATGGCGTGGCAATTAATCCTGCCTCCATGGAAATCGATTGGAAATCCACCGAACAGCTTAGATTAAAAAGTAAGAAGTAAAATATGTCTTTTAGATCAGGTTGCTTTAGGTGAGAGGTCTTGGACATTAAAGCTGGAGTGCATGAAAAAGGAACTGTCTCTTTCTCAGACATTATTAAAGGCGTAAAAGACAGACAAGATTTTCATCAAGCTGGGGGAATCGCTGTATTTATTGGTGTAGTTCGGGGAGAAACTTTGAAGGGTGAGAGAGTTCAGAAGTTAGAGTTAGAAGCCTATCAGGAAAAGGCGGATGAGGTGCTGGCGAATATTTGTGAGGAATTGAGGAAAAGAGAAGGAATAGTGGACGTTCAAATTCACCATTTGCTTGGCGAATTCGGAGTTAGCGAAGACCTAGTATATGTTTTAGTTGCAGGTTCGCATCGCAAGAATCTTTTTCCAGTTTTAGAGGAAGCTGTAGACAGATACAAGAAAGAAGTACCTATCTTCAAGAAGGAATATGTAGTGGATAAGAAGGGAGAATCAACAAGCTACTGGGTAGCTGAACAAAAAACAAGATAATTCGGTAACAACAATTTTTTGTTAAGTTTCCAAAGTGTTATTAAGCATTCTATGAAAGTAAGATACGGCTGGAGACAAAATGGAGAAAAAAAGCTACATATGGTTTGAAAGACGCAGAAGAACGAAAGCTTTGGACCTAGCCAAAGAACAAATTACAAAAGCTCTTGACACGGTGACCTTACTTCATCATGCAGTTCAGAACATGTCCCAAGGAAAGAAAAAAGAGGCAATACAGCACATTAAGAACCTCTTAAAAGTGGAAAGAGAAGTGGACAAACTACGAACAGAAGTTTTCAGAGAGTTATCAAAAGGTTCAGCATTGGTTGCGGGATACCGTGAAGACTTGATGCATCTTGTGAAACGTCTTGATACACTAGCGGACCATGTTAAAGATGCAGCACGATGCGTGAAAATGCTTAAAGAATCACAAATCCCGAACGATCTCTGGGAAAAAACTGTCCATATGGTTGCTACCCTAGTGGAGTGCGCTCAAGCCCTTCGCGGCAGTATCGAACAAATTGCTGTAAATCCGGCAGCGGCTAAAAGAGAAGCCAAAAAAGTCGAAGAAATTGAAAGCATAATCGATGAAGAATACCTTGAAACCAAATCGTTATTCGTTAAATATGGAGACCAGATAAACAGCGGAACCATGGTAATATTTGATGACCTAGTTGAGTTTATTGAACATGCTGCAGATATGTGCGCCGACACAGCTGACTATATCGTGATACTTTCAAGCAGAGAATAGAACACTACCCAGTTCAGCTAAGACAACACAACTCGGAGTAAATATAACACAAGAAGCTGAAACCTCCGAAAAAGACAACATGCCTCATATTTCTTCCAGTGTTACTGCTTCTGAGGCAGCAGAGGCATCCCAAGTTTGTATTTGCTTTTGTGTGTTGTTGGTTTTATAGCCCGCGCGATAAGGAGCTACTAGATCATTGGTGCACGTTAGCTTCTGAAAATGTTCGAGTGCAGGGCTAAAAGAACTTGAAGTTGTTGATTACAACTTAAGCGTAACACCTCCAGTTTTCTATTTTGATGCATCACATCTGGACAACAGGCAAATAGAAAAAGCTTAAAGGGATTATGTTGCAGCCGTTGATATGATCCAGAAATATGTGGAGACTTCCTCCATTAGTCATTAAAGCAACTAAACATCCGAAATAAGCAAAAAACAGAATTATCTGAGAAAATGAATTAAGGTATCATAAGCAATTTTGAGAAGGATGTTCACATGATAAACTTTGAGAAAACGATCAAGCAAGCTAGGATTCTAAATCCGTTGAAGAACTTTGAAGAAGATACCATAACTTTTGAGTATAGAACAGACCCGTTAACAGGCCGCAACACAACTGTCATAAAGGGAATGCTGAACTACATCAGTAAATTTTTAGTTTCAGATAGGGACTTGCTGAACTCTCTGGTTGAAAAGACAAGAGCTAATTGTCCATTTTGCCCGGAAAGTGTAAAAACCAAAACACCCATGTTCACACAAGATTTCTTGAAAGAGGGGAGGATTTCTGTCGGTAATGCTGTTGTCATCCCGAATTTGCTGGGTCATGCAGAACAAAGTATCTTAGTAGTCTTATCGAAGAAACATCATTTGAAACTTGAAGATTTCACGCCTAAACTAATCTTTGACGGCTTCAAAGGAGGTTTGTCCTATCTTGGAAGGCTTGTTGAAGTTGAACCAGGAATATGTTTTCCAGTCTTTGTCTTCAACTATTTGCCGCCAGCTGGCTCTTCTATAGTTCATCCTCACATGCAAGTACTGGTCAGAGATAGACCGTTCTATTTGGTGAAGTTGTTGCTTGAGAAAAGCAAAATCTACTGTGAAAGCAACGAACCCAGTTATTGGTCAGACCTGATATTCAGGGAAAAGGGTGAAGAAAGATACTTATTTGAAGACTGTGGTGTGGAGTGGCTTGTTCCATTTGCACCCTTAAGGGGTTTGAATGAAGTTCAAGCTATAGTTAAGGGCAAATCTAGTTTATTGGAGTTAAGTGATGAAGAGTTGTTTGGATTAGCTGAAGGTTTATCGAAAATTTTGAAGTTTTATCATAAAGAGGGATACAGCAGTTTCAACGCCATAATTGTTTCAGGACCAATGAACAAGCATTTAGACTATTTCGACGTGAACTTAAGGGTGATAAGCAGACCGGGAATACAAGCATTAAGCTTCACAGATGCTTGGGCACTTCCATACATGTTGTGGGATGGAGAAGCCGTGGAAGAGCCTGAGCTTCTGGCAGAGAAAATTAGAGAATTCGTCAAGACAGCTGTTTAGCAGAAACTGATAATAAGACTGAAAGATAGTTTAGGCGTTAGGAAGTGAAGAAAATGGCTGTTTCAAGGGAAGAACTGGCGAGAATGATAGATTCTACTGATGTTAAGGCTGCAGCAACTGAAAGCGATATTGAGAAATTGTGTAAAGAAGCACTCGAGTATGGTTTTGGATGTGTATGTATTAATCCGGTTTATGTTAAGGTGGCTAGGAGGCTCTTGAAGGAATCAAAAGTTAAGGTTTGCTCGACAATAGGATTTCCCTTTGGGGTTACGCTCATGGAAATTAAGGCTTTAGAGGCTGTTAAAGCTGTGGGGAACGGTGCCGAGGAACTGGACATGGTCATTAATTTGGGTGCGTTGAAATCAGGTGATTACGAATTTGTGAAGCGGGATATAGGGGCTGTTGTCTGTGTTAAACGGTTGTCAGAGGAAATAATTGTCAAGGTTATTATTGAAACAGCTTGTCTAACGAACGAGGAGAAAATAATTGCTTGTGGGCTTGTTAAAGAGGCTGACGCAGATTTTGTTAAAACCTCAACTGGTTTTTTCGGCAAGGGGGCAGTGGTTGAGGATGTTAGGTTGATGCGGCAGACTGTAGGCGGTGATTTTGGTGTTAAGGCAGCAGGTGGCATAAGAACGTACGCTGACGCGATGTCTATGATCAAGGCTGGAGCGAACAGGATTGGGACAAGCACAGCAGTTGCTATGATTGAAGGTGGGTTATAAGAGTTTTACATTCTTTCAGGGGCTACTATGCCGATTAGATTGAGTGAGTTTCTCAGCACTATTCTTACGGCATCAACTAAAGCTAATCTTGCGTCGCTAAGCTCTTGTGGTTCAGCTTTTATTACTGGCAGTGCGTTGTAAAACGTGTTGAATTTGTCTGCAAGGGAATTAGCGAAGTCAGCGATTAGGTTGGGTTTTAGGAGCTCTGCTGATTCAATGAAGACTCTTGGAAAGCTTGATATAGCTAGGATTATTTTCTGTTCCAGTTTTTCTTTTAGCAGGTTGTAAGCTGGTTTTTCAGGGTTTCTTGCGGCTTTTCTCAGGATGCTGCAGGCTCTTGCATGGGAGTATTGTATGTATGGTGCACTGTTTGTTTCGAAGTTCAGCACTCTGTCCCACGTGAACATGACAGGTTTGGATGGGTCGACAGATACAAGGGCATATCGTATTGCACCCATGCCGACGAAGTTTGCGATTTTCTGTTTCACTTCTTCTGAGATCTGTGGAGAACGCTTCGAAACTTCTTCGTATGCTCGGTTTACTGCTTCGTCCATTACTTTGTCGAATGTTATGTATCGTCCTCTTCGGCTTGACATTTTGTAACCTGGAAGAGTTACAAGGTTGTGAGCGAAGTGAATTAGGTTATCTGCGTAGTCGCAGTGGCCCAAAGCGTGCAATGCTATTTTCAATTGTAATTGAGCTAACTTTTGCTCCATCCCAATAACGTTGATAATTTTTTCAGCTTTTTCGAACTTCCACAAGGTGTAGGCGATGTCTCGCGTAGGATAAAGTGTGGTGCCGTCGGCACGTACAAGTGTTAGAGAGGGAACTTCATAGGACTCTTTTAAGCCAATTTTTTTCTTTAAGCCTTTTTCTCGAGCTACTTTTTCAGCGTTGAATTCCAAAACTCCGCCTAGAGTGCAAACGTATGGTGTTCTTTTCAGATTTCCAAGAGTTTTCTGCACTAGGCCGCTCCAAACTAGCTCGCTTTCCCAGTCCCATGAATCATAGAAAACTTCTGCACGGCTTAGGGTTTCCTTGAAGCCTTGTAGACACAGTTCGCTGACCTCTCTTATTAGCTGTCTAGCGGACTCGTCTCCACGTTCATATGCTTCATTTAATTCGTTGATTATCCTTTCAGAGTCCTTATCTTCACTGATTTTTTCCAAAATTGCCTCGAAGAGCGCCGAGTTTTTTTCTTGAAGTTCAGAAGCTACTGACATCCAATCGTCCAACTCCCTGTTAAGCCCGTTGACCTCTTCGGTTGCTGACCCCGTTTTTGCACGTTCAAGTTCCTTTTTTAGGCGGGTAATTTCGACCAGGCAACTTGTTGTTGTGTATATTTCACCGAAGAAGTGGTCTGGTTTTCCTTCAGGTTTGGGTTTGCCAAGCTTTTCATATCCGTAGGCTAAGACTGCTGATTGACGACCTACATCATCGATGTAATAGTGACGATAGACGGTGTGGCCTCTTGATTTAAGCGTTCGAGCTATAGCGTCTCCAAGCATAGGATTTCTAGCGTGCCCAATGTGTATGGGATGAAGAGGGTTCGCACTTGTATGCTCAACAATGATTTTCAGAGGTTTCTCGGTTTTGACAAAGCCGTATTCGGTGTCAAGATGTCTAGTGGAATCAATGGTTAAAGCCGAAAACTTTCCGAAGTCCACGTAAATGTTTATGTAGCCTCCTCCAGCGGCAACAGCACGCTTGACCAAGGAGAACTTTGACTTGTCAATGGCTTTAACTAAGCGTCTAGCTAGAACGAGGGGTTTTTCACCCTGTTGCTTGGCAAGCTCAAAACACAATGAGGAAGCCAGCTGACCGAACTCCAGATTGGACGGTTTTTCAAAGGATAAGCGGATGATTTTCATCTCAGGAAAAAGTCTTTCGAGGGCATCTCCTATTCTATTTTGACATTCCAAGTGAAACTCAGCGAAGGGGTTTTCGGAAACCAATGATTTTTTCTCCTTTTTGCGAGTTATCTAACATTTTAGATATGACGTTATATTTTAACTTAAAAACAGCCATGCATAAGCAAAAGGATATATCCCTTTTTGAAGAAGATGAAAGCTCTGGGATAATATGAAGATTGTTTTCTCAAAGAAATGTTTAGAGTATGGATCCGGGCATATTGAAGGGCCTGAAAGGGTTAGAAGGACTTATGAGGTTCTGAAGGAGAAAAACTACGATTTTTTGGTGCCTGAACCAGCATCTGAAGAGGATATTCTTAGAGTTCATGATGCTGACTATGTTCGAAGGCTTAAAGACGGTTTCGCAGAGGATGCTGACACCCCGGCTTATGAAGGGATTTATGAGTATGCAAGACTCTCAGCTGGAGGAGCTATCTTGGCAGCTGAAGTTAACGGATTTTCTTTAATGAGACCTCCAGGTCATCATGCTGGAAGAAGAGGCAAAGCTTTAGGTGTAGGCACTAAAGGATTCTGCTATCTAAACAATGTTGCAATAGCTACGAAGCATATGAACAAGCCGACTTTGATTTTGGATATAGATGGCCATCATGGAAATGGAACGCAGGAAATTTTCTTAGGAGATGAAAAGGTAACGTATGTTGGGTTGCACAGGTATCCACATTATCCAGGCACGGGCTACAGTTCCAAGGCTAATTGTATGAACTTTCCATTAAGAGCTGACTGTGGAGATGAGGTTTACTTGAAAACCTTGGATGAAGCATTAAGCAGGGTTAACATGGGTCGAGTTGAGATTATTGCGGTTTCTGCTGGATTTGATGCTCACGCTGGAGACTTAGCCTCGCTTGGTTTGACCCAGATAGGTTTCAGAGAAATAGGAAAAAGAATAGCATCATTAAACGAGCCTACCTTCTTCATTCTTGAAGGAGGATATTCATGCGAAAACAATGGAAAAGACATAGATGCATTACTCAGTGCCTTTAAGTGTTAGCGTAGAAATGGCGGGCCCGCTGGGATTTGAACCCAGGATCTTCGGCTCCGCAGGCCAACGTCCTAATCCATACTAGACCACGGGCCCTCTGGGATAGATTAGGTACCAAGGTATGAGGTCTTCATTTTGCGGAACAGTTTTACGCCATTTACTTCAGTTACGTACTCGAATCTAGTCTCTATCAGGTCTTTTGTCCCATCAACGTTTTTCGCTACCTTACAGATATATTCTTCGTTTTGTGAGAATGCAAGCACGCACTTAAAGGTAAGAAATTCCTGCCTAAGATGTTTCTTTATGCTTTCGTTATTTGTAATGTTAACTTCTCTCCATTCCGGTTGTATACTGCAGTATTTCTTTTTTCTGCAAAGGGAAAACCTACGATCATGAGCACATTTCCAAAGAAATGGTTGAGGTCTACTGTAGAGGGTGTTAGATTTCCAGATGGATGGGAATGTACAGTTCCAAC
>Ga0209986_10001654_pt1 | contig 21174 bp, 18 predicted proteins | sample BlataG_FD_183168 | JGI IMG/M metagenome (GOLD analysis project Ga0209986, IMG submission 183168) | Deep subsurface microbial communities from Black Sea to uncover new lineages of life (NeLLi) - Black_00105 metaG (SPAdes) (version 2) | ecosystem: Environmental > Aquatic > Marine > Oceanic >... | reverse complement strand
GATTATCTCTACCATCATCTGGGCTGGCACTATGCTGCGATGCGTACGGTGGAGGATTTACCAGATGGTTCACAAGTTCTATTCTTGTTCGAACCCCGAAGTTATTATTGTCCACCCAGCCGTTGTAGACCGGATGGGATTTTAGATGTTTGGTATCATGCCCGTCGCCAGGGCAAGACTGCTGTCAGCTTGGCAGAGGAATGGCGTGAGCAGGGCATCTCTCATGTCCTGATGTATATCCTGGGTGCTCAGACGCTTCGCGAAGCTGGAGAAGACCCCTTCACCGAAGAAGATTGGGACGAGTTGGAACGTCTGCAAGCTCAGCAATTGAGAGTAGCAGAAAATTTTGGGGATGTTTACATCCTCTATGAGTTAAATCCCGAATGATTACCGTTGCATGTATAAGGCTTTCATGGTCGCGACGTAGTCCTATCAGCTCGAACTAGGACACATGCATACGACGGGTTGATAAGAATTGTGATCTGGAAGACCGCGTGATCTGGTGAGGAGATGGTCGGGCAAACGGATCTTGATCGACGATGCAAGATCACCCTGCTAGCAATTTTGCTTCTTAGTCTACTAATCCGCCTTGCTGGGTTGGCTAGCAGGCCCATGTGGTACGATGAAGCTTTCTCAGTTCTTTTCTCACGCACTGGTCTTTCTGCAATGCTGGAAGGCACGTTAAGTGAAGTGGAAGGTGCAGCAGCGGAAGAACATCCTCTGCTCTACTATTGCCTTCTTTGGGGATGGATGAGACTCGTCGGGGATAGCCCAGGAGCAGTGCGTGCGCTTTCTGTCCTCATCAGCTTAGGAGTGTTGCTTTTAACCTGGCGGTTGGCATACGAGAACTTCGGTCCTCGGATTGGCTTGTTGACGGTTTTATTTGTTGCCCTCTCTCCATTCCAAATTCATTATGCTCAGGAAGCTCGCATGTATGGGTTACTGACCTTCTGGCTCCTGGGGGCAACACTTGTCGTTTTGCGAGGTCTAAAGGGGGACGAATGGTGGCCATGGATTGTGTTCGGCATTCTCTCCGCCTTGGCGATGTACACCCATGTCCTGGCCGCGGGTTATCTGATCCCCCTTGCACTGACGCCTTTTCTGGTGCGATCTAGGTGGGCTTGCAGACGATTGTTAGCGTCATGTGTTGTGGCCGTTGCACTCTACCTACCTTGGTTGCTGCAATTACCGACGCAGATTGCCAAGGTTCAGCAAGCCTATTGGATCTCAAGACCTGGGGTTGTCGACCTTGTCCAAACAATGATGACCTTTGTGACCGGTCTTCCTGTACTTCCGGTTTTATTACCCTTCATTCTTTTCACCTCGTTGCTGATTGTGGCTTTGGTTGTGTTTCAGACTATGCGCGCAGTCCGGTTGCGACAACCCACAGCTCCACAGGGATTATGGATGGCCTTTTTAACTCTTACGCCGGTTATGCTCATTTTCCTGGTGTCTCAATGGCGTCCAGTGTTCATTCAACGTGCTTTATTGCCCTCCGGAACCGTTTTTCTCATTTGGCTTGCCTGGGTATTTGACGGTACACGGTTGCCAAAGCATGTAGCGGTCATAAGTGGCGGGATCTTGCTGCTAGGTATGGCGGCTGGAATCGTCGGGCACATGACATATGCTGGCTTCCCATATGCACCTTATGCGGAGGTTAATGCCGACCTGCAACAACGTTTGGAGGCTGAAGACATCGTGCTGCACTCCAGCAAATTGACCATGCTTCCAGCGGTTTACTACGATGAAAAGTTGCCCCATCGATATTTGGCTGATCCACCCGGCTCTGGCTCTGACACTCTCGCATTGCCCACTCAGCAGGTGATCGGTCTTATAGCATTCCCTGATGTCGAGTCTGCGGTAGACAGCGCAGAATCGGTCTTTTTTATCATCTTCTCACGGGAGCTTACGGAGTATCAAGAATTGGGATTCACCGCGCATCCTCATCTCTCCTGGTTGGAGGCCCATTTCAATCAGATTAACCAATGGAAATACAAGGATCTTCTGGTCTATGAATTCTCGCGTTAGTCCGGCGGAGTGGCGCTGGCTGGCAGTGGTTTCATTGCTCATAATGGCTCTATCTTCGCTGCCGGTTGTAGCCGGATTCGCCGCCCAAACACCTGAGATGATCTTCAACGGGGTGGTTTTAGATCGCCAAGATTTCGCCGTGCATTTGGCTTCAATGCAGCAAGGACTGCGGGGGGAATGGGAATACCGCTTGTTGTTCACCACCGAACCAAGTAGCGCCAAGCCGGTTAAGTTGGCCTACATCACACTTGGGCATGTAGCGCGTTGGCTAAACTTAGATCTCATCCTGATCTATCATATTGGACGATGGGTATTAGGGCTTGGGGTATTGGCAATGATCTACCGGTTAATGGCTATGACCTTTGAGCCTATAGTGCTGCGTCGCATCGGTTACCTCCTGGCAGCTACCGCCTCTGGGCTGGGGTGGATCATGTTGGTAATTGACTGGCTGCCAGATCCGCATATTTGGCCGGTTGATTTTTGGCTGGTAGATATGTACATATTCTTTAGTCTGGCTACCTTCCCCCATTTTGCAGCCGTGGCGTTGCTCATTCTCACTATGGCGATCTCATACTTGAACTTCACCGAGACAGGGAAGGTGGGTTACTGGATGCTTGCCGCGATCGCCGGCGTACTGATTATCCCCATACAGCCCTTTTCAGTAGCCATTGGTGACTTGATAGCCGGTGGAGCTGTCATTGCATCATGGCGTAAGCAAGGGATGATTCGTTTGATTGACCTCTTGGCTCTGGCTGGTCTGGTCGCTGCTCAGGCTCCGCTGTTATGGCATAATGCGCGTGCCTTTACGACTGATCCTACTTGGCAGGGTTTCGCCGTCCAAAACATCACCCTTTCTCCGCCTCCGATATATTATTTACTCGGAATCGGCATTCTCGGGCCTTTGGCTGCTTGGGGGGGATGTATCGCTTGGCGGCGTCGAAACCTGGTTGGGGTAGCGGCGTTGTGTTGGACTATAGGAGCATTGATATTATGCTATGCGCCACTTCGATTTCAACGCCGTTTTAGCGCTGATCTAACTATACCACTCGGTTTGCTCGCGGCGTTGGCGCTGGGTTTGGGGTTTCTCCCTTGGTTGTACAAACACCGACAATGGAAGAGATGGGGACCGCTCCTTATGCTTCTGGTCGTCGTGGCCGCATCACCTTCCTCCTTGTATCTGAGTGCAGGGAGCGCGCTCTATGCAAGCAAGCAGCCTGTACCGCTATTCGACCCTGCGCCGCTGATGCGCGCGGCGGACTGGCTCGGTGAGCACGCTGGTCCGGATGACGCGTTACTTGCCTCAACCCGCTCTGGATTGCTCGTTCCGCCAAGGACTGGGCTACGTACCTACGTGGGACACCCTATTGAGACCCTGGATTACACGAAGAAGGATGAGCAGGTAAAGGCGTTTTTCCGCAAAGATGGTATGACCATGGTTGAAAGAATGCGATTTATATCTGAATGTGGTTGCGATTGGGTGTTATTCGGACCATACGAAGGGGGCGAAGATGAGGCTTTTGATCCTGGTTCCTTATCCGTCTTACAGCTCGAATACCAGGAACAGGGGATTCGACTCTATCGCATCATCCACAATGTTGGCGCGGTGTATAATCAACCCTCTTTTTCTATTCGAGACGCGGGCTTACGGTGGGAAAAGGAATTGGAGTTGTGAAAGCCTGGCGTTGGTTGTTGTTACTGATCCTGGGGGCGGCGATTGCATGGACTGTAGCTTTCTGGGTTCGAGCTCCAGGCTACATGGACGCCGAGTACTATTACACCACAGCCCAGCGGTTAGTAGATGGTGCAGGTTTTACTGAGCCGTTCTTATGGAACTATCTCGATGATCCGATAGGATTACCTCATCCATCCCATCTCTATTGGATGCCGCTGACAACGATAGTGTCAGCCGGCCCCATGGTCCTTTTCGGCAAAAGCTTTCGTGTAGCCCAATTTCCTTTTTTGATACTTACCGCCGTTCTACCTGCTCTGACAGCGCTTTTAGCCCTTCACCTTCACGGAGACCAGCGATGGGCTTGGAGGTCAGGGTTAATCGCTTCATTACCGGGTTTCTTTCTGCCATACCTTGTGACGACAGATACGTTCATCCTCTACGCAATGATTGGTGGCGCAGCGCTCTGGGTCATGGCTGACGCTTCTCAACGTCCGAGCGCATCACGCTGGTTAGTGGTTGGTTTGCTGGTAGGTCTTGGCCACCTGACCCGTGCCGACGGTCTTCTCTTATTGATACCTGCACTAATCGCTTTGTGGTGGACAGAGCATGGGAAGGTGAGTGCTGTCGTATTCCTCGTTCTTGGATACTTGTTGCCTATTGTGCCTTGGTGCACAAGAAACTTGCTAGTCATTGGGAGCACCTTCCCGCCTGGGACCAGGCGCGCGCTCTGGTTGCTATCTTACGACGAATTGTTCTCCTATCCGGCTGATATTCTGACCCCTGCTCGCTGGTTGAGCTCCGGTTTTCCCGCAATTTTCAGAGCACGGTTTCAAGCTTTATCGACCAATATTCAACGGCTAGTTGGAGAAAATGGCATCGTTTTATTGGGTCCTTTTATGGCCTTAGGGGCTCATCGTCTATGGAAGCAACCGCTCGTCCGACTGGCGGTAATCTACCTGATGCTGCTGTTAGGTGTGATGAGCTTTATTTTTCCCTATGCTGGTTCCTACGGGGGCTTCTTTCACTCCAGCGCAGCGCTAATACCGGTCTTGTTGGTCCTGGCGCCGGTCGGCCTAGATACTGCTATCGAATGGGGGGCGAGGAAAAGAGGTTGGAACCTACGGGAAGCAAAGGTGATCCTTGGAGCCGGCGCAGTGGCGCTGGTGGGTGTCTTAACCGCCGGTCTATTTTGGACCAGGGTTATTGGTCCAACGCCAAGAGAACCACGATGGAATTACTCCCTGCGTACATATCAGGAAGTCGGGGAGCTTTTATGCCAGTTAGATGACTCTCCCGATGTGGTTGCAGTAAACAACCCACCAGGCTTCTACCTAGCCACAAGTATGGAATCGGTGGTCATCCCCAATGGTCCGGTAGAATCGCTATGGCAAGTTGTCCAGCGTTATCGTGTGGACTGGGTGGTGCTTGATGCCAATCGGCCAGCAGATTTGGCGGCGTTATACAACGCGCCTGAATCGGTAGCTTGGCTTGAGTTGGCTGCTACGCTGCAAGACTCAGATGGTCGAGATATTTATCTGTTGAAGGTTTCCTTAGAGACATCCCAGCCATGAAATGCGTCGGGTTGGATACTGTTGCGGGACGAGTACTTTTACTCGTCGCACTAACCTGCCTATCTGCAGGGGGCTTCTTATGGATCAGCATGCGCACTTATGGCTTAGGCTTCCCGCTAGACGACGCCTGGATCCACCAAACCTACGCCCGTAATTTGGCAGAACGAGGTGAATGGGCGTTTGTGCCCGGTCAACTAAGTGCCGGGTCAACTGCGCCGCTTTGGACTGGAGCACTAACCGTGGGAAATTGGCTGGGGGTCGAGATCAAAGCATGGAGCTATTTCCTCGGGGGGGTACTTCTAGCGACAACGGCATGGTTTTGTAGCCAGTGGATTGCTCTTCGAGGCTCTAATCTGTGGTGGTGGAAATTGTGGGTTGGGGCGCTGATCATAGCTGAATGGCATTTGGTTTGGGCGGCTGTATCAGGCATGGAGATCTTAGCACTAACCTTGGTAGTCGTGCTGGTCCTCGCGTGGCTTGAATCTCCAAAATGGAGTGCGTTGGGAATAGGTGCGTTGATCGGTTTGGGGGTATGGATCCGTCCTGATGCCCTCTCCCTTCTCTTGCCAGTTGCCTGGCACGCTTTCTTCCAACATCGCCATCAACTTCGCCAAGCGATAGTTAATCTGGCCATAGTTGGAGCGGGGGCTGCGATCTTGATCGTTCCCTATTTGATATTCAATTACGTCTTAGCAGGTGCTTGGTGGCCAAGCACTTTCTACGCCAAACAAGCGGAGTATGCGGTACATCGATCGGTTCCGTTCCTCTTTCGCTTGGCTGACCAACTTACATCTCCGCTTGTTGGAGTAGGAGCGGTTTTGGTTCCTGGGATAGTTTTCGCGTCGGTAAGAGCAACCAGCCAGGGTGCATGGAGGCGGCTTGCACCGTTGATTTGGGCATTGTCACACATGGGGTTATATGCGATGCTGCTGCCGGTTAACTATCAGCATGGTCGTTATGCAATGCCGACCATCCCAATTGTGCTCGTCTTGGGCTGGGAGGGTCTACAAATTAGTGTTTGGCCGGTGGCTGAAAATATGTTGCGGAGGGTCATTTCACGCGTCTGGTTGTACACTATACCTGTGATTGCATTTACATTCTGGTTGCTTGGTAGCCGTTCATATGCTCAGGACGTCGCCATCATCGAGACCGAGATGGTAGCTGCCGCGCGCTGGATCTCGGCCAATACTGAGGCGGGGGCTTTGGTGGCAGCTCATGACATTGGCGCTTTAGGTTACTTCGGTGAAAGGCCTTTGGTCGATATGGCCGGGTTGGTTTCTCCAGAGGTGATTCCAATCCTGCGCGACCAAGTAGCGTTGTCAAGGCTTCTAGATTCCAAAGGGGCAGAGTACCTAATGACATTCCCCGGATGGTATCCATGGCTTGTAGAACGGGCATATCCAATTTATTCCACACATGCTACATTCAGCATTGAAGCGGGTGGAGAGAACATGGTAATCTATAACTGGCGCCAAGAAGTGTTTGCCCCATAAACACTGAATGTGCTATACTCGCCGCTGTCGTACTAGGGGTGGATATATTATGGAAAAGATAGGGCTTATCATTTGTCGACGATCATCCCTCTTTCGTGAAGGAGTGCGCAACGTTCTCGATGCAGAAGAGGATCTCGAAGTGCTAGCCGAGGGCACGAGCGGCGATCAGGCTCTGCAACTTGTGCGTGAGCTAAGGCCGTGTGTGGCGCTGGTTGATGTCAATCTGCCCAACATGAATGGCATGCAGGTTACCCGCCAAATTTTGGCTGAGCGGCTAAACACCGCAGTCGTTTTGGTCACAGCATATGATGACGTTGAGCAGGTGTTGCACGCATTTCGGGCGGGGGCGGCGGCCTATTGTTCGAAGGATGTCGAAGCAGGTAAATTAGTGGACGTGATTAGACATGTTGCTCGCGGATTCTATGTCGTTGGCGACCAGGTCTATGACGCGGCAGGCCTCGAACAATGGCTCTCGCGTGGGGTGGAGACTATACGTCGCCCTCATCTCGATGGCGACGTGGAAGCCTTCACACCGCTCTCTCCCCGGGAGATGGAAATCCTTCAGTATGTCACCCGGGGCATGTCCAACAAGGAGATCGCTGCCCGCTTAGGTATCAGCCACCAGACGGTGAAGAATCATATGACGTCAATCCTGCACAAGTTGGACGTTGAAGATCGCACCCAAGCCGCGGTGTACGCCTTACGCCATGGCTGGGTACGTTTACAGGACACACGAAAAAAATAAACCGGAGGCGCCATGATTGAAGCTGATGCTGGCGGGGAACTAAGCCAGCTTGAAGCTTTCATTGAGTTCAACCGCACCGAACTTGAACAGGTGCGCACTGAGATGACTGAGATAGGCATGCTAGTGGAGCAGAGTCAGGGTGAGGTTGACAAGCTAGCAAAACGCAATGCCTCAATTACCGCCCATCTCCATCAAATTCAGTCGCATTTCGACTCTATGCCTAGAGAAGATATCCGCTCAACCTATGAGGCATTCCAAGACGCACAGCAGCGTCTTTTCACTATGCGCGGACAGCTCGAGAAACTCCAGAGTGATGAAGCCCATCTCAATCGATATGAAAAGTTCTTAGTAAAAACACTGCAACTCTTGGAAGGTCGACCTACGCTAGACATCGCTGACCAAACAGGCGGTAGCGACAGGATCATACAAGAGATTATTGAAGCTCAGGAGAATGAAAGGCGGAAGATTTCCCGCCAGATTCATGATGGTCCGGCGCAGGCATTAGCAAATTTCATTCTACATACAGAAATTACTTTACGCCTCTTCGATACCGATCAGGATCGAGCGCGCGAAGAGCTTGTCAGTTTAAAAGCCGCAGCAACTTCAGCTTTCTCCCAAGTGCGGGATTTCATCTTTGACCTACGGCCTATGATGTTAGATGACCTTGGTATGGTGCCCACTGTCCGACGCTACACTGAAGCTTTCAAGGAAAAAACTGGTCTGGACATCAACTTGGTGATCACCGGTACTGAGCGCCGGCTAGAACCTCATCGTGAAGTTCTAACTTTCCGCGCCATTCAGAGTCTCCTCAGAAACGTACGCGATCATGCCCAAGCAACGCAAGTCAAGATCATGTTGGATATAGGCGAGCATCTTGTGCGGATCTCAGTAGAGGACAATGGAAAGGGATTTGATCCGGAGACTATTTCAGAGGAAGCGGCGAAAACATATAGCCTGCCAATCTTGCAGGAACGGATCGAGATGGCAGGTGGGTCCTTGGAATTGGAAAGTGCAGCAGGTGAAGGGACCAGAATAGCATTCACTATTCCGACGGGCGAATAATCGAGATAACTTAGGTGTGAATAAGCTAAAACTGCCTAATGTATTACACCTAAACCCTACTGATCGAGACTTGAATGCGACCTAAGTTATGGGGGAGCGTAGATAACAACCTCATTAAAACAGGTTTATGCTCCAACGATGTGACCACGTTGATAAGGTGTGGGGGATATTCAGAAACTAGGGGATGTAGCTCATAAAACCCAATTGACAATGGCAAATATGTCCATAAATGAGCGGATTCTGTATCGGAAATAGGTCCTATTGAATCTTACCTTTGCTAAGCTTATAATGAATTATGTCTGGGTAAAACCGGGCAATCTATTGCAGAAGGGAGGTGAAAGGAATGCTGTACGCACCGAAGGAAAGAGGTCAAGGGCTTGTCGAGTATGCGTTGATCCTTGTTTTAGTCGCTGTCGTCGTGATCGTTATTTTGGCGCTACTCGGGCCCGCCATCGGCAATGTATTCAGCAATATCATCAGCAACATCTAGTTAGCCGATGGCGTTGAGGAACGGGCAACGTATCGACCGTTTTGTATGCCCGTGGGAGCCCTATCAATGATAGGGCTCCTTATCACCTGAGTTCACGATCTAAAATTGACGCCCCTCAGCGTCTAACTTGACTTTTAATGTAGAAAAAGTATTATACGCACGAAATAAGATTAGCTGACTAAATCGAACCGTTATATATAAAGGAGGTTCCATGCGCCGAGGCCGCGTTTTGATCCTACTAGCCCTGATCATCATCTTGGGGGTTGCAGCCGCTTATCTATTAATTGGTCGTCCCTCAGAGGAACCAGAACCAATGCCAACACCTGAAGAAGGGTATATTCCCTCTGATATGGTGTTGGTAGTAGTGGCGGCACAGAACATCGCCCGGGGCTCGGAAATCCCCAGGGACGCTATCGTCCTCCAGCAAATGCCCGCAGACCTTGTAGTAGAGACCTGGATTGCTGGCACCGACGAGGTGGGACTCATTGATCGGGTCTCGGAGCATCGCGCGAGGATAGACATCGATCGAGGGATTCCGGTGACAACCGCGATGATCACCGAGAAGGCGGGCGATTTACTTGGGATAGGCTCCGACGCTTCGATTGCTATCGAACCGGGCTACACTGCGATCGCGATTCCGATGAGTCGTCTCTCCGGCATAGCCTATGCACTCCGTGATGGTGACACAGTAGATGTGCTAATCACCATGCTGATGATCGATCTCGACATGGATTTCCAAACCGCGCTTCCCAATCTGTCCACAGTTGTGGTCGGTTCAGGTGGTACAGAAGAATTTCCTGCCACTTCTCTTACAGTGGGTTTCCCCGGTTTTATTGGGAAGATTGAAAGAGATCCAGAACTTGACGAGCTCGTTCACATTATCCCCCAGGAGAGCCAACGACCCCGTTTGGTGACCCAGCGATTGGTCGAAGCGGCGACTGTTCTGCATGTCGGAACATTCCCACTAGAGGAGGTTGTTAGCGAAGAGGCAGTTACCGCTGCACCGGACCAAGGCATCGGCGCCCCGCCACCTCAACAGGTTGAAGGTGAACCAGCCGCACCTCCACCGCCGGATATCATTACCTTGATCGTCACCCCTCAGGATGCCCTGGCCCTGAACTGGGCGATGAAAGCCGGTGCTGATCTGGTGCTAACCTTGCGGGCACCGGGTGATACCACAAGCATAGAAACCATTACGGTGACACTACAATATCTCATCGAGAATTACGATATCACAATTCCGGTTAAACTCCCTTATGGTTTGGAGCCTGCACTGGGCAGCCCCATCGTACCGGTATTGCCGAACGATGCTACGACGCCGCAAGAGCAGTAATGTAAATATCTTTTAGTGAAGTACGGAGGGTTGAATGTCGGAAAACGCGGACGATGTCATCCGCGTACTAATTGTTGACGACATCGCTGAAACACGCGAGAACCTACGCAAGCTGCTGCAATTTGAACCGGATATCGAGGTCGTAGGCGCTGCTCGTACGGGCCAAGAGGCGATCGAGATGGCGCGCGAAACCGAGCCGGATGTCGTCCTGATGGATATAAACATGCCGGATATGGACGGCATCACGGCTACAGAAGCGCTTAAACGTGATGTTCGATTTGCTCAAATTGTCATTCTCTCTGTGCAGAGTGAGTCCGACTACTTGCGGCGAGCGATGCGGGCTGGCGCCAGTGACTTCATTGCCAAGCCTCCTTCCGGTGATGAGTTGATCGGAACGATCCGTTCGCTCGCAGAAGATGCTAGAAGGATAAAGGATGAAATGGCCAGGTTGGAGGGGACTGGTCCTCTACCGACGCCTAAGCAGCCAAGAATTGGACCGGAAGGCAAAATCCTGGCAGTCTATAGCGCTAAGGGTGGTGTGGGTTGTACGATGCTTGCCACGAACCTGGCTGTCGGCTTGGACACGGCTGATACACCAACGGTTCTGGTAGACGCGGCTTTACAATTTGGGGATGTGGCGGTCTCTCTCAACCTGCAGGTTAAAAACAGCTTTGTCGATCTTGCGTCCCGTGCAGAAGAACTCGATGCAAATGTTGTAGAGGAGGTTCTTCTACAACACGAGTGCGGGTTGCGCGTGTTAGCTGCCCCGCCTAGACCAGAGATGGCTGACGAAGTGCAGGCGGAACAGGTCCGAAAAGTGTTGGAGCATTTAAAACAGAAATTTGCCTATGTGATTGTGGATACTGGCTCGACTATGGACGACATCACCCTGACCATCCTAGACTTGGCTGACCTGCTGATAGCTGTGGCGACGCCTGAGATTCCTGCTATCAAGGATGCACGCCTGCTCTTCGACTTGCTGGGTGTACTGGAGTTTCCAAAGGAGCACATCTTTTTTGTTTTGAATAAGATGGACCGAAAATCCGGTATTACATCAGCGGCGATCGCCGAGAACCTCAAATACACTGTGGATGGTGAAATCCCGGATGACGAGCGCGCGGTCACCACCTCAGTGAACCGAGGTATACCACTCTTGTTAGCTGACAAGGGGCAACCTTCGGCGAAAGGTATTCTTGACCTTCTTGGCTCCATCAAACAGCGGCTTGTGGAGGAAGTTGCAGTGGGTGACGAAGAACGAGAAGCTGAGCGACCTCGGTTGTTCAGTCGCTAAGGGTTGGTTGTGAAAATCTTGTAACGGGTAAGGAGGCTGGATTGTGTCGCTGCTCAAACGTATTGAACAAGGTCAGACTCAGGATGCAGCCGTCTCGAAAGAGACGCCTGCTGGCGTAGGCACCTCACGCCTGGGTCAGCTGAGGGAGCGTAGGGTCGCTCCAACTGGCTCAGCGCAACGAGATAAATACTACGATCTGAAATCCCTGGTGCAAAACAAGCTGCTGGCTGAACTAGATCCGTCGATGGATATCAGCCAGACGGCGGAGGTTCGTCGTACGATTGAGGAGTTGTTTGAAGGTATCTTGGCTGAGGAGAAGATCGTCCTCTCTCGACCTGAACGGCGAAGACTCTTTGAGCAGATTGTGGCCGAAATCCTGGGTCTTGGTCCGATACAATCATTGCTGGCTGACCCATCGATCACCGAGATCATGGTTAACGGAGCCAAGCAGATCTACATTGAGCGTGGGGGTAAGATCTATCGTGAGCCGCTTTCCTTTGAGAGTGATGATCACCTAATGCGCATCATCGATCGCATTGTTGCCCCACTCGGACGACGAATTGATGAATCGAGCCCATATGTAGATGCTCGTCTTCCCGACGGCTCGCGTGTAAACGCCGTTATTCCACCAATTTCACTGGTTGGACCAGTGCTTACGATCCGAAAATTCGCCATTGACCCAATTACTGTACAGCAATTGATCGAATTCGGAACCATCACCCCGGAGGCGGTAGAGTTCCTCAAGGCTTGTGTATTGGCAAGAATAAATATGATCATATCCGGAGGTACGGGTTCCGGAAAAACCACACTGCTCAACATACTTTCCCAGTACGTCCCGGCTGACGAGCGGATTGTCACCATCGAAAATGCGGCTGAACTTCAGCTACGACAGGAACATGTGGTTACGCTCGAGTCTCGCCCACCTAATATTGAAGGACGGGGTGAGGTCACTATCCAAAATCTGGTGGTCAACTCCCTTCGTATGCGACCTGATCGCATCATCGTCGGCGAGATACGCGCTGAAGAAGCTCTGGATATGCTTCAGGCAATGAATACTGGCCATGAAGGTTCAATGACCACCGCTCACTCCAACAGCCCGCGCGACACCTTGGCTCGTATAGAGACGATGACGCTCATGGCTGGGATGGATCTACCGATGCGGGCGATTCGTGAACAGATCTCTTCGGCCCTCGAGTTGGTGGTCCATCTGGAGCGAATGCGTGACGGCACACGAAAGGTCACCAACATTACCGAGATCCAAGGGATGGAAGGCGACGTGGTTACCATGACCGACCTATTCGTCTTTGAGCAGACGGGTTTTGAAGAAGGAAGGGTGATTGGCCGTTTGCGGCCTACTGGTTTACGTCCGAGGTTCGTCGATAAGATTGAAGCGAGCGGTATTCACCTACCCGCATCCATTTTCGGTGTAGGCGAACGGATACGTGGGTATTAAACCATGGATACAAACCTGATCTTGATGATAGGTGGCGGCCTAGGCCTTTTATTCCTGATCATTGGGGTTGGAATATCGGTTGTCGGTGAGCGGTCTGTGGTTGAGGAACGCCTTGGGCGGTATTCAGAAACAGGCAGCCTTATCGCCAGCACGGCAAATGTTGCTGAGAGTGCGGGGGAAAGATCAAGCCCTATAGCATCCTTCTTTAACCGAATGTGGGAGGGCACCGATCTTTTTGAATCTATCTCAAGGCATCTTGCCCAAGCCGACTTGAGGTTCCTTCCAGTAGAATATATCGCGTTGATCATTGGCGTCGCAGGCCTCGGAGGAATCATCGGCATGTTCGCCGGTCGCGGCTCTATCCCCTTCGCGGTATTAGCAATGATTGTTGGCGCTTTCGTCCCCCACTTTTATGTCTTGAGCGCACAACGGCGGCGATTGAAGCAGTTCGACAATCAATTAGGCGATATGTTGAACCTGACGGTCAACGGATTGCGTGCAGGCTTCTCGACCTTACAGGCCATGGAGGCGGTTAGCCGCGAGCTTCCCCGACCTATCTCGGTTGAGTTTCACCGGGTTGTTCAAGAGATGCAGCTTGGCCTACCCATGGAAGAAGCGCTTGATCACTTGATGCGGCGAATCAACAGCGATGATCTCGACTTAGTAGTGACCGCCATCAACGTCCAGCGGGAGGTCGGCGGCAACCTGGCGGAGATCCTGGATGTAATTTCCTACACCATTCGAGAACGCGTGCGGCTCAAAGGCCAGATTCAGGCTCTTACAGCTCAGGGTCGAGCAACGGCTTGGGTCATCGCCGCCCTTCCCATCGTGCTTGTATTGTTGCTCTTTTTGCTTAACCGGGAATATATTATGACGCTCTTTATACCAGAAAACCGCAGTTGTGGTATTCCACTTATAATCCTGGCAGGAATTATGATCATAAGTGGATTCATAGCTGTTCAAAAAATCGTTAAAATCGACATCTAATGGCTAAACGATTTAGAAGTATTATCATATTCGGGCTCACTCTTGCCGAGAGGCGGATGGGCTTGCGAGGGGTGGACTAATGGACCCTATCGTATGGATTGCAGCGATCCTAGTGCTGATGGTGATCCTGGCAATCGTCCTGGTTGTCGTCGGCATTAACGCGCCTGAACCTACTGACCCGATTCAGGAACGGCTAGCTGAACTCAGCATTGGTGATGAGCCGATATCGCTGGAAGAGATCGAGCTCTCACAGCGTTTCACTGAACGTGTCATCCTGCCAATCTTTAACCGGGTCGGGGAATTTGCTTCACGCTTTACTCCTCAAGCAACACTTACCAGCGCTCGCCGTCGTTTAGAGATGGCCGGCAATCCGATGCAGTTAGATCCTGCTTTCTTCTTGACCACACGAATTGTGCTGGCTGTCTTGTTTGGTGGTTTGGTTTTCGCGGTATACGCTATTACCAAACGTAATTGGTTGCAGGGTCTGGGTTTGTCGGTGCTATTCCTGGTTATCGGTTTCATGTTCCCCGATTTGTGGTTGTCCAGCCGGATTAAAAGCAGGCAAAAAGCCATCTTCCGTTCGTTGCCAGATGCGCTTGATCTGCTGACTGTTTGCGTCGAAGCCGGATTGGGTTTCGATTCTTCAATGCGTAACGTCCATGAAAAGTGGGAGGATGATCTAGCGCTTGAATTTGGGCGAGTACTTCAGGAGATAGCGCTCGGCAAGTTGCGGCGGGAAGCGCTACGTGATATGGCCGAGCGGTTAGATGTGCCCGAACTGACCAGTTTTATAGCTGCGGTGATCCAATCCGAACAATTGGGTGTGAGCATGGCTAAAGTATTACGCATCCAGTCCGATCAGATGCGTGTACGGCGTAGGCAGATGGCCGAGGAGGAAGCCAACCGAGCACCGATTAAGATGGTTTTCCCCATCGGCTGTTTGATCTTCCCCTCCATTCTGCTTATCCTGCTTGGCCCAGCTGCCTTGCTCTTGCTTAGTTCACCGATGGGAGGGTTATTCTAGCGAGAAGGAGGGATGTCGCTTTGCCTTTGGCGGATGGCTACCAATTAAATCGACTCGGATCCCGCCCTGAGCTGCGTTGGCCACAGCGTTGGCTTGAGGCGGGTCTTGCGCTTCTATTTCCACTGCGTTGCGCTGGCTGTGGGCAGACGAAGGCAATATGGTGCCCAGAGTGCAACCGTACTATGCGGAAATTAAGAGGTCGCCTTTGCTCCCAGTGTGGTTTCCCGCTTCGCTCACGAAGCATTTGTCTGACTTGCAGCAGGCAGCCAATGCCTCTGAAAGTGCGGTCTTATGCAATCTATGAGGGTCCGCTGGTAAGAGCGCTCCTGCAATTGAAGTACAGCTCAAATCGGCTTTTGGCATTCACCATGTCACAATGGTTGGTTGAGCTCTTGTCCCAAGAAACTTGGCAAGTGGATTTAGTGATACCTGTTCCACTTGGTAGGGACCGATTACGTCAGCGCGGGTATAATCAAGCTGGTTTGATCGCTAGTGCGCTAGCTGAATCCCAACATCTACAATACTCCGACCGAGCATTGCAGCGAATTCGAGAGACACGGTCGCAAGTCGGCCTCGATGCCATGGCCCGGATGAGGAATGTTCAGGGGGCGTTTTTAGCGGACTCAGCCATCGTAGAAGGTAAACGGGTCATAGTTGTGGACGACTTGTACACAACTGGCGCCACACTGTCCTCTTGCGCCCAGGCGCTCCTCGAAGCGGGAGCGGTGGAGGTGTACGGTTTGACAGTGGGGCGAGCGCATGGTGATATTCGATAAATGACTGCACTGAAAAAAGCCCAAGTGTGATAAAGGAGACTCAATGGCCGTTCAGGTTGTGATCAATGTGCGCAACATGGAACTTGGTGATCGGTTGCGAGACTATATAACCAAGAAGGTCGCCAAGCTTGATCGATACTTGGATACGCTTGAGGAAGCGAAGGTTGACCTGACATATGTCAAATCCGCACGTAGCGCCCATGATCGTCAGGTGGCTCAACTTACAGTCCGAGGTAAAGGGGTTCTACTCCGAGCCGAAGAGCGCACCGATGATATATTTGCCTCGGTCGATGCCGTACTGGCTAAAATCTACCGACAGATCGAACGTTACAAGGGCAAGCGCTGGCGCAGCAGAGGCGATGGTCGGTCAGCCGCGGATGTGGCGCCAGATATCCCTGATATCACTGAGATACAAACGGATTTAGCTGAGATGGATGAGACCGTGGTCCGAAGAAAACGATTCATGATCACACCGATGGATGTGCGTGAGGCGATTGAGCAGATGAGCCTCCTCGGACATGAGGATTTCTTTATCTTCCTTAATGCGGGGACCAACCAGGTCAATGTCGTTTATCGTCGCCGCGATGGCACGCTTGGTTTGATCGAACCTGAGATTGCCTAGGAGGTAAACGGGTGGATCTGCGGAGATAGGTTCTGCTGATCCACCATTTTTATCTTGCCAGAGCCCGTTCCTGTTCTACTAATGTTGCCGCCGGCTGGTTCTTCGCCAGCTGAGCATTGGGTGGCGGAAGGTCGTCGGGCAGCCGCCCGCGATCTACTTCGCCGTCTTTTGGTTTTGGACTTAGTCGACCGGGTCCTTGTTCTGGCAGCCGAACAGACTGACCGCGACGATCTAGCTGATCTAGGCGGCATCCCACTCATGGTTCCTGAAGGTCGGTTTCATTTTGGCCATATATTGGCGCGCACCGTGGAGGAAGGTAATTATCAACGCTTGGCGTACTTCGGCGGAGGTAGTGCTCCGTTGATGACGACCGATATGCTCCTCAAGGCGTTCGACCGAATGTTGACCGCGGAGGGACCTATGGCGGTGGTTAATAACTACCACTCGAGCGATTGGGTAGTGCTCAACCACGCACAATCACTGATACCTTTGGCCGCGAGGCTTCCAACGGACAACCCCCTCGGCTGGGTGCTGGATCATGAGGCCGGATTTGATGTATATGCGCTACCGCCATCAGCCGCCACTCGCAACGATATCGACACTCCTACCGATATCTTGCTCCTTCTCCATCATCCAAGTATTGGCATGGACCTAAAAGAGTTCCTCGCTCAAGCTCCAAGGGAATGGCTGAAGCGTATTGATAGTCTACGCAAGGTGATGAAAACGCCGGCGAGTACGCTAATTCTCATCGGTAGGGCGTCATCTCATGTTTGGCAAGCGCTTGAGCGGGTAACCCAAATGTGGGTCCGCGCCTTCGTCGAGGAGAGGGGCATGGTAGCTAGTGGGAGAGTGGCGCGCAGTGAGGTGAAATCTCTCATCGGTGAGGTGCTTGATATGTGGGGGGCGCAGATATTCGTCGAGCACTTGTCAAGCATGTCCGATGCGGCTCTATGGGATACGCGTGTATGGATGGCCCACCGTGGGACGTGGCCTTCGGCGGCTGATCGATTTGCGGCGGACTTGGGTTGGGAGGATCAGGTGGAAGATGCGGCATTGCGTGAGCTAACCCATGCCATCAATCAGGCTTCAATTCCGATTGTAACTGGTGGTTATGGTGTGGTTTCAGGGGGGGTGTATGCTATGCTAGAGGTAATCGAGGAGGACTGATTACCAACCTTCGAGGTATGGTCGCCAGTCCTGATTTTCCAGCAGATGGGTGCCATATAGGTATATAGCGGTCGCCCGCGGTTCGGAGGGTGGTCGCAGTAGGGTCATACGGGCTTCTTGTAGCGTGCGTCCGCCTTTCTTTAGATTGCATACCTCACAAGCTGTCACTAGATTGAACCAACTATGTTCGCCACCCCGGTGGCGTGGGACTACATGATCGATGGTCAGACGGGTGGCCTTTATACCGCAGTATTGGCAGACGTAGTTATCGCGCCGTAAGATCTCTCGTTTGGTTAGCCTTACATGAGGACGCGGGCGTTTGATCATGTAACCAAGGCGAACGATGGAGGGGCGGGGGTATGAGGTGCGCACGGTGCGGATGTAGCCACGCCCGTCGAGCAGCATCTTGGCCTTTCCGGCATGAAGCAGGCCGAATGCCCGGCGGGTGGTACACACGTTGATCGGTTCGTAATTAGCGTTCAATACCAGCACCGGATCGTTCATTTAATGGGACCTCAATTGGGGGGCATTATACCATTCAAGGGTATCGTTGCAACCTAAGATTTGTCATAAACAGAAATGCCCTGGCTTCTCGCATGCGGGAGGGTAGGGCTTGTTGGTTTGATGACCGAGGTGTGATCAGACGAATCGTTCTCGTATGTTGGCACTCACGAAATCTAGCACCGCCACGGTGACCACGATGAACCAGACTGCAATTCCAGCTGCCTTAAAGTCCAACAGGCGCATCCACTGGATGAGCAGGAAGCCAATACCACCCCCGCCGACCAGTCCAATGACTGTCGACATGCGGACGTTGATATCCCAGCGGTAGATGGTGAATGACACAAAGGGCGGAATTACCTGTGGGATGACGGCATAAACAACTGTCTGGAGCCAGTTGGCGCCAGTGGCATGGATGGCTTCGATCGGGCCAGGATCGATGGACTCAATTGCCTCTGAGTATAGTTTAGCAAGAGCGGCGATACTGTGTAAAGTCAAGGCAACGATGCCCGCGAAGGGGCCAAGCCCAACCACGGTTACGGCGATGACGGCCCAGATCAAAGGTTCCACTGATCGCACAAGATTAAGGATGGTGCGCGTCAGATAGTAAATGGCTAATGTCATCCAGGAAGTTGACATTAAATTCTTTGCGGCTAGGAAGCTTATCGGTAACGCTATGATGATTCCAAAGAAAGTAGCCATCATCCCAAGGAAGATGGTTTCAATCATCTTCTCAATCGCCAGCGTGAGTTCGGTGCTCGGCTCAACAGCTCCAAGACTGGCTACCTGCCACGCTCTGACCTCCCACATTTGTGGTCCCTCGGCTGAACTGGCGGGGATTAGGCGGTAGGGCATTACAAGGTCGAGCTGAAAAATCCCATTCTCGTCTGTAGTGACCTGGATATATTTGCCTCCCTGGCGGTGACGGAATTCGTTGCCAATCGGATCTTCCCACAAAATATCCGTTACTTTGTTGGGGATGAAGTTCCCGCCAGTAAGGGTGAGTGTCGATCCTGGCATGCCTTCCTGTTCTGAGAGCACACCACACGTTGGGTTGGCAATCAAGTATGGTTCGTCTGATGTCTTCTCGCTAGGGGCAGGAGGTGATTCCGAGCAAGGAACCTGGATTTCTTGTATCCCCTCGATCCCCAGAGAGGCTCGCGAAATCGCTCTATCCCAAGGCCAAAGGACCTGCAGCAATCGAGGCTTGGCTTTACCTACCTCTCGACCGAGCAAAGCCAGGTCGATGTTACCTATCTGCCATCCTAGGCCGAAGAAGGTAACCAGCACCAGGATGAATGGCCCAAGGGTAGTTCCTACTGATCGGCTGGCAAAACGGTAGGCGTCGATTACGATCCAGAGATAGAGGATGATTACGACGATGCTTACCAAAAGCAATAGAGGATCCAGACGGAATGCCTTCTTGATGATTTCAATCAGCTCAACCTCACGTCGGCCTATGGTTCGGATACGCCAAGCGAGCAGGCCAAAGATCGAAACCATGCTCGCTAGCAGGAGCAAACCGCGCTGGTAAGCGCGTGCCAGGATGTGTCCAAGGCCTGGAATGATCAACGATAGAAAAGCAGCAACTATAGGTGGGACTAGGCTAGGTTTCAATTCCTGTGGGGTTAGTCGTGTTGGGGTCGTCATCGCCCACCTCCGTCTACAGCTTTGATATCACCTTCAACGCCGCCCACTCGCTCTGCCTCCTCACCATAAATTTCTTTGAACTCGGCATCGGTCATCGAGCGGATATCATCCTGGGAACCGTGGTAGACAATCATGCCATCGCGGAGGCCAATCACGCTTGTGGCATAGCGTTGGACAAGGTCCAGGTAGTGCAGGCTGCATAGGATGGTAATTTTATCTTCCTGGTTCAGTCGCTCCAGACGCTCCAAGATCGAATGAGCTAACACCGGATCCAGGCTGGCCACAGGTTCGTCGGCCAGGAGCATGTTAGGCTCCTGCATGAGCGCCCGGGCGACGCCCACCCGCTGCTGTTGCCCGCCACTTAATTCATCGGCCCGTTTATGAGCCTGGTCGAGGATGCCCAAACGATCGAGCGCTAACATGGCTTGCTCGCGGTCTTCACTAGAAAACTGTCCAACTAAACTGCGCCATGAGGGAGTATAGCCAAGCCGTCCGGCGAGCACATTGGTCAGTACCGATGAGCGTTTCACTAGATTGAATTGCTGGAAGACCATCCCAATCCTGCGTCTGGCCTTACGCAGCTCTTCGCCTTTTAACTGCGCCAGATCGATGCCGTCCCACAAGATTTCGCCTTGTGTGGGATCTATCAGGCGATTTATGCAGCGCAGTAGGGTCGATTTGCCCGAGCCGCTCAAGCCGATGATGACTAGGAACTCTCCGTCTGGTACTTGGAAGTTGACATTACGCAACGCTACAGTTCCGTCATCGTAGATTTTGGTGAGGTGGCGTACTTCGAGCATAAGTCGAATCTCCTAATAGAGGATGGGGGGACAAAAGATCTTGTCCCCCCATCCTTGTGAGTTGATGATCGATACCTTGCTTCAGATGACAGCGTTCTACTGAAGCTCTTCGGCTGATATACCCGCTGCATCGAGCACTTGGCGGAAGGGATCATAGAATGTGTCGTCGTGCGGCTCGAGGCCAGCCCACTGATAAGCCATATCGAGTGCTTCCTGCCCCGCCTCCGTTTCAGCAATTGCCAGCAGAGCTGCGTTGATCTGGTCACGCATTTCGCGCGAGAAGCTGGGGACATACTGCAGGCCGTCGTTGGGGATATCCGTCGTCTGGAAAATGACCTTGACGACTTCCATTACGTCAGGATAGTCCTCCTCGATTCGGGGCCGGGCGTCGACGTAAGACGCGCCGGCATCACAATCGCCGCTGTATACGCCGGCGACGGCAGCATCGTGGGATCCTGCATCGACAACGTCAATGTCGTTATAAGGATCCACGCCAGCTGCTTTAAGCT
>Ga0209986_10001652_pt1 | contig 21197 bp, 24 predicted proteins | sample BlataG_FD_183168 | JGI IMG/M metagenome (GOLD analysis project Ga0209986, IMG submission 183168) | Deep subsurface microbial communities from Black Sea to uncover new lineages of life (NeLLi) - Black_00105 metaG (SPAdes) (version 2) | ecosystem: Environmental > Aquatic > Marine > Oceanic >... | reverse complement strand
CAATCATTTTCGGTGAGGTAGATGATGTGGACATAGATACGGTCTACATAGAAAGGTACAACCTAACGTTGAGGCACGGCATTTCGAGGCTGGTCAGGAAAAGCTTATTCTTCTCTAAGTGTAAGGAGATGTTGGATAACCATCTGGACGTGTATCAGTGCTATAACAATCTGATCAGGGTTAATTCGGCATTAACGATCAAAACGAAGAAAGGTGAGAAAAACATCGTGAGAACACCGTGCATAGCTGAAGGCATCACGAATCACATTTGGACATGGGAGGAATTGTTGATGTTCAAGATGGGTCACGAAACTTAGGACATTACCAACTATTGTAATTCCTTTAAATCTTAAATCTTTTAAAAGGTTGTCTAAATCGTCTATTTTACTCCTGCAACTTTGATATTCCATTTTTAAGATATCCAGAGAATTATCAATATTTCGCCTTTTCTTACGCGTGTTCATCGTTATGAAAGATATACCGAGAATATATAAACATTTACACTCATAACCACTCACAGAACCCCCTTCTTCATTCCTTTACCCCTTATCCTTATCAAATGGCGAATAAATCATAATCAACCGAAGTTTACCTTTCCCTACCGCTCTGAAACTGTGAGGGACACTTGAAGGAATATATATAGCAGTTCCGGCTTCCAATTCTTTCTCTTCTTTTCCTATGCGGAGAAGCATTTTTCCTTCCATAACAAAATATCCATGCTCTGCTCCATGTTCATGCATTTTTACACCTCCATGTTCTTCTACTTCATTATAGACCATAACGAAGTTCTTCACATCCATTATCTTGGGACTTATCAAAGGTCTTGAGTCTGTCTTTTCGTAGTTTGGTGGACATATCCCTTTTACATCCTTTACTCTAACAACACAGGCTTCCCCTATTCTATTCATCTTTATCCTATTCCTTAACTTTTCAAACCGGTGTTTCTTGCTCATCTGTCTATCCTAAGGACAGCAAACAATCAAAGGCACCGTTGCTTTCTCTTGCGAAGCTTGTCTCTCTTTAACATGCGTCTCATGGTCACCACAAATAACCAACATCCCTTTCCTTTCGCCGACAGCATTTGCAATTGCCCCCAAATTTTCATTTGTAACTTTTGCAGCAGCACTCAAATCCCAGCCTCTATGTGCAAACCGGTCAATTGCACGAAGATGAGAAAACACCAACTTCAAGTCCTGCTTCTTCAACACGGAAATTGTGTACGTTTTTATTAACTTGTCATATTCAATTATGTCCTCACGGTCATCAACGACGTATACATAGCTTATTCTTCCTGAAAGGGGTTTGGCACCTTTCGTTTCGATTGCCGCGGCTGTTTTATAACCTTCGTCTTCAAGTATCTCCAAAATGGATTTTATTTTCGATTTGCCAACATCCTTATCCGCGAAAATCCCGTGAGCGTCGGGTTGCAGCCCCGTCAGAATAGAAGCAATTGCCGGTGTTGTATGACTGCTTACCGTCTCACACTCGAATAGAAGTCCGTCTCGTTTGACAAGCTCGTGAATTTTTCCTAATTCATCTGCGAAATCGGTATAAAACCGAAAATCGAGGCTGTCAATCACCACCAGTACTACCACTTTAGGGACAGGTTTGCGAGAATACGCGAAGTTGAGTATTTGCTCTACTGGACGTGCTTGCGAGTTCAGATGGACACCAAAAAAATCCGCCAATGTAGGCGCTATTTGTAATAGAGAAAGAGATTGCATAAAAAACATTATTCGCTCGTGGATTATAATTCTTTTCGCTTTTGAAGAAAAACTTTACCAATTACAAAAGAACTTATTTGTTTTTCTTTTAGCACAAACCTTTCTTTAGAAAAGAAAGCTTTACCAAAGAAACACGGTTTTTTCTTTTAGCACAGGTTTTCTTTTTTGTAAAAAGAAAAAGTGTATGGAGAAAACAATAGTCAAGCCGATTTGGTTTGATTCGCTTGGTGCGAAGTCCTCATGCACGCTGGTCGAAACACCCGATGTAAAGATACTGATAGACCCGGGAATTGCAGCAATGCAACCCTCTTTCCCTGCTTCGGATGCGAAAAAGCGACAGTGGCGTGAGGAAGGTAGAAAAGCGATAAAAAGAGCAAGCAAAGAAGCTGATATAATTATAATCTCGCATTACCATTATGACCATTTCTTCCCAACCGATTTGAGCATTTACAAGGATAAGCTGGTGCTCGCAAAAAATCCCAATGAATACATAAACGACTCACAACGAGCACGAGCAACCAGTTTCTATTCCTCTATCTGCCAGACTTATGGAAAAACAAACCTTGAATCATTAATGAAAACAAAGGGAGGAGGGAAAAAATATCCTGACCCATTGGCTGATTTACCGATAGCTTGCCATAAGGATTTTGGCGATTATAATAAAAGAAGGGCAGAGCTCTTTGAGAAAGGGAGAAAATGGTTCGATGGCAGAGTTGCTAACTGGATTAAAAATCCGGTGATTCCAGAGCTCAACTTTCCTTCGCTTAAAGTAAAATATCCAGAGGGCAAGGAGTTCGAATTCGGTAATACCTCGCTTCGATTCAGTAAACCGCTATTTCATGGAATAGAGTTCTCACGCGTGGGTTGGGTGTTTTATACCATTGTCGAGCACGAAACCGAGAAATTCATTCATTCTTCTGACCTTGACGGTCCTATAATCGAGGATTATACGCAGCAAATAATCCACGAGAATCCTCAGGTGCTTATCCTGGATGGTCCTATGACCTACATGTTTGGCTATTTGCTGAACAGGATTAATTTAAACCGAGCGGTGGAGAATGCCACGGAGATTGTGCGTTCAATTGATGCTGAATTGATTATTTATGACCATCACTTGCCACGGGAGAGGAAATTCAGGGAAAGGACTGAAAAGGTGTGGAGCACAGCAAAGGAAGTGAATAAGAAAGTCATGACTGCTGCGGAATTTTTGGGACAGGAGCCGGTTGTGCTTTCAGTAAGCGATCAATAACTGTGATAGAAAGGTGTTGCTTCTGCGTCATAACGTCCCGAGTGTATCTGAAGTTTGCGGTCGAAGACCGCAAATTTGGGCGGAGGTGCGAAGCACCGTAGCCAGATACCCGCCTGTTATACGCAGGGAGCGATAGCGACCGTAGTTGACGAAGGGACTTCCAACTATTTTTTATCTTTTGACTTGATTTGCCTAATTTCAAGACCATGATCCTTTAATGCTTTTGTAATCCTTACACCGATAATCGCATCAATTTCTCCCCCTGGTTCGAGTTTGTCTATCAAATTCTTTTGAATTGCTTCAAACATTGGGGGAAACATTTTATCAAACATCACAGGGAATATCGTATCTGCAACTTCCTCAAAATCTTTCTTTATTTTTTCTTTTTTTTGGTGTGCATAATCATCAGCGGGGAGTATAATCTCGCTTTCAAGAACCTTTTTTATGGGCAAGAAAATACTTTGTATTTCACTTTTTAGGAAAATACCACTTGAATCTATTGATTCTATTTTGTATAAATCAGATCCAAGATCAGGTCCAGAATAAATCACTTTTGCTCCTTTTCCAGCAATTTTATTAATTTTTTCTATTAATTGGTTGTAATCTCTCCTCTTCTGATACCAGTCTTTTATGTAAAAAGTGATGGCGGTTGCGACTACTAAGCTTACTATTGAAATTACGATTTCTACTATGCCAATGTTATCCATTTTTTGATCACCCCATTTTTTATTTTTGAATTTATCATGTATATATTTACCCCCTATTAAAATTTAATGAAGTCCCGAAGTCAATTGCGTATAACGTTCCCAGTGTATGCGAAGTTGCCCGAAGGGCAATTTGGGCGAGCGTAGCGAACCGCATACACCGTGTTATGTGAAGTTGACGAAGGACTCAGAATATTATTTCCTTCTCATGAAAAACACTACCAAACCACCAATTACCAATCCAATAATTAAAGCTATTATTGTGTGTGTTGTTTTTGCTGACTCTAAATCAGATATTTTTGTGTTCAAATCTGAAATTTGCTGCTCTAACTGTTGGTTTTTGCTATTTAAATCTTCAACTTGATCTTGAATACTTGCTGCTTCTTTTATGGTTTGGGTTTGACTCACTCTATCTGGCACGCACTCGGTTCCATTAAAACATTTACCTGCACCGCAGTCGCAGATTTTTATTTCATGGCTGTCCTTTGGTGCGCATCCGCACGCCCCGATAAGGCACGTGTTCGGGAAATCACCTGAGCTTTTGCAGCACATCTTCTCAGACACGTTCCCTCCGGAGTTTAGGCAACCTTGCTCTTTTAGGGCCTGTTCGCCTTCTTGTTTTAAACCGGTATTTTCGGCTTCATACATAGACAGCAAGGGGTGAGGGTGGCTGCTGAATGCTTCATCAGTAGGGCCAGTAAGGATTTTATCGAGAACGTGTTCTGTCATACTCAGTTCCGCAGGGCATGACGGACACTTACTGCATGTGTTCTTGCATTGGTTACATATAGCATCGCATTTATCTTTAAGCGGCGGGCATACTGTTTGGTGCACAAATCCCACATCTACCGTCCGACATTCACATGAACTGCATTGTGGGCTGCACCACCTTCCACAATCTAAACTACTCCAAAAATTACAGATATTGTTATGAATATCGGTGCTGTGCACAGCTAAAATGCTTGGTCCCGGGTTTTGGGGTGCCCCCTTCCAGGTCTGGCCGTTGGTTCCAACCGCGCAGTCCGAGGTTCCTCCACAAACCGGGCATTGGAAATGAAAGGCAAGAAAGGGCACATGCCTTCCATCTACACTAAACTCTGAATAGGGGTACTTCTCATTGAACTGTTTCATGCCGTCATCTGAAAGGTCTTTCCACGCGGGATCGCTGGGGCTGCAAGCAGCAACCTCCCCTATTATCTTCCTCATGTCCAAAGGTACATGTATGTGGCAGTCGCCACCGACCCGTAAGATACATGCTTGTGTGGTTCCAAGCTCCAATGCAAAAGAGCCACCGTGTGGGCTTGCTATGGTGTATACACTCTTAAATTTCTTAGCAGCCGAGAAAAAGGGTTCGTGTCCAGCATGTGCTTCCCCCACGATATAACGCAGGTCTACTCCACCCATACTGTGACCCACTGCCGTGATGCTATGGTCTGGGGCATCAAGGGTATTAATATATTTTGCAAGAGTTCGCGCCCTATCATGTACCGAACCGCACGGCGGGACATTTGTGCGAAAGACCGTATAACCTGCATTTTCTGCATGATCCGCGAATGTGTCCCAATCGCTTTTATCCCCTCCCATGCCATGGGCGAATAGAATATAGTTATTGTCGCTGGCGCACGCAGGTGCAGACATTAATAAAAACAATACAAATATAATCAAACTTCGTCCTAATTTTTCACTTGATAGTTCAAAAACCTTAGCCGCCCTCTCATGGGATCTGGCGGAACATTTAGTTTTGTTTTTCATTTTTTTTGTTTAATTTCATTTATTTTTGATTTAAGGATATATAAATGTTTAAATTCTAAAGACGTCCGAAGTCAATTTCATATAACTTCAGTATATCCGCAATGCGTATATACATACCTTTGGAGGACCCTTCTATCTCCTTGATTTTACTTCCTTTCATCCTTTTACGCCGCTTCCTTTCTCAAACAAACTATCTAACGAGCTTTTTATCCCTTTTTGGGATTTGGAAATTGGGATTTACTTGGGATTTGGTAGTATCGGATATTGGGATTCCCTTGTCCTCTACTTCTCTATCACCGCTTCCTCCACCGCAATTCCGAAATGCCGAGCCGTCTCCGTAACGTGAACCAGAACCTCATCACCCTCCTTCAAATCAACCACGGAAATCGGCTTCTTTTTTCCCATCAACTTTATCGTCTCCGCATTCTGAAGTATAACACTGCACTTCCTCTTCTCCCCGCTACCTATTTCAACCTCCGCTTCCACAAGCATAAGCGGTCGCTTCTCTATCTTCACCCTGCCTATCACTCCTTTCCTTGCACTTCCTTCCGCATTCACAATCAACACGTCATCACCGGACGTCAACTCCGACAAATACCGCGTCTTCTCGCCCACCAGCACATAAGCATACACCGCACCCGCATTCACCCTGAACGGTCTCGCAGCCACGTAAGGACTCTCTTCTGATTCCGAATGCACAAGGAACAACGCAAAAGACTGCGAACCTACCAGCATACCCTCTCCTAACGTCATCAACGAGCAGGTATCCACGCAGACCCGGTCGCCCATTTCAAGCTCCTCCACGTTTGTTATCCTCGCCGTAGAAAGAGGCGTCTTACCCATTTTGCTCTCGTCTCTTATCTCCACCGCCCTCTTTATTTCTGACACGTCGCCCGTATCAATAAGAACGCCGTCAGCGCCATATTCCAGCGTTTCAAATGCCGTCCTCGCCTCTTCCGCACTCTGCACTCCCGCTATCACCTTCGCTTCCTTATGCTGCAATTCCGCAATTATATTCTCCAGCGGTATTATCTTCCAATCCTTTCCTATCACAATCACGTAATTACAGTAATCCGCAATATCCACTGCAAACCGCTCATACTCCTTACCTCTTATCTCCACATACCCCGCTTTACTACCAGAAGTCCCTTTCAACGCACCTAAAACATTCGATTCTCTTATTTCTTCCGGAATCGGCTTTGTTCCATCTCCTTCACTTCCTTTTCCATAAACGACAATATCCGCTTCTTCTCCTTCTTTCGACTCCACCGCAAACGCAGCTATCTTTATTCGACCTAACTCCCTCACCCTTGCTACGTCCTCTCCCTCTACAAGCACTCCATCAGCGCCGGATTCCAAACCAGTCGTAATCCTCGACTTCTTTTCCGCCCACGTTCCCACGTCAGCATCTGCCTTTATCCATATCTCCTTTTCCCTTCCTTTCATCCTTCCACCTTTTCTTTAAAATTTTTACCCTTCTGTGCTAATCCTGTAAAATCTCGTGGTTTCTTTCTTTTTGGGATTTGGAAATTAGGATTTACTTAGGATTTGGTAGTATTTGTCCTTGGGATTTTTCATAGCATCTCCATCGCCTCTTCCGCCGAAATACCCTCATGCACTACCTTACTTATTGCTACTGTCATATCCGTCGGGTTCTTATGCTGAAACACGTTTCTACCTATTGACACACCGGCGGCACCGGCGGCAATCGCATCTTCCACCATCTTCAGCACTTCCGCATCCGTATTCGCCTTTGGACCTCCTGCTATTATCACAGGCACCGGGCAACTGCGTATTACATCCTTGAAGGAATCCGGGTCGCCAGTATAATTTGTTTTGATGACGTCAGCGCCAAGTTCTGCACCTACACGTGCCACGTGCTTCACCATCTCCACGTCATGCTCGCTCTTCACCTTCTTTCCCCTTGGATACATCATCGCCAAAAAGGGCATGCCCCACTCCTCACATACCATTGTAGTCTCTCCAAGTGCCTCAAGCATCTCTCCCTCGTTCTCCGCTCCCACGTTCACGTGCATTGAGACCGCATCAGCACCTAATCTTATCGCTTCTTCCACCGTAGCTACCACCACTTTGTTTAATGGGTCGGGTCCTAACGAAGTGCTTGCAGATAAGTGAATTATTAGCCCTATATCTTTCCCATATCCACGGTGCCCGGCTATTACAATCCCTTTATGCACGAGAACCGCATTTGCTCCTCCTTCTGCTATTGCATTCACCGCCCTCTTCATGTCCGTCAACCCTTCTATTGGACCCGCCGTCACTCCATGGTCCATAGGGACAATAACACTCCTACCGCTCTTCCGGTCCACTATCCTTTCCATCCTTATCCTCTTCCCTATGCCCATCCTTTCCATTCTCTCCCTTATGCTCGTCATTTTCTTCTCTCTCTCCCCTTTCTTTATATATAGTGCCTTCTATTTTCCATTTTCCATTCTTTAGACCAATCTCAGAGTCTCCAAATTCATCGGCGCTACCGTCTCTATGTTAAACTTCTTGTGTATTCCACTTGCTAATGCCATGCATTTGTTATTCTCCCCATGCATGCATATCACCTTAGACGGCAGTGGTCGTATCTTCCTCACGTATTCAATCAATTGATTGCGGTCCGAATGCCCGGAAAAACCATCTATTGTCTTTGTTTCCATGTTTATTTTTATATTCGCTATCTTCCCCTCGATTGAAAACTGTATCTCATTCCAGCCCTTCTGTATCCTTCTCCCAAGCGTCCCTTCCGCCTGGTATCCTACAAAGATAAGCGTGTTACTTTCATCTCCCGCAAGCCCTTTCAGGTATTCCAACACCGGACCACCGTTTAGCATGCCCGAAGTAGCAAGTATGATGGCTGGCTCTTTTCCCTCTATTATTTCCTTTCTTTTCTCCATATCGTCCACCCGCACAAAAATATCGGATAAGAAAGGATTCTCACCCTGGAATATGGAATTCTTTAGATTCCTGTTGAGATACTCCGGATATGCCGTATGAACCGCGGTCGCCTCCCATATCATACCGTCTAAATACACCGGCACCTCCAGTTGCATTCCCTCCAGTGCCAACATTACTTCCTGCGACCGACCAACCGCAAAAGCAGGTATTATTACTTTACCGCCCTTTTTTATCGTCCGCTCTATCTCTTCCTTTAAATTCTCCTCCGCTTCTCGCCTCGACGGCTGTAAATCGTTCATCCCGCCGTATGTTGACTCTATTACCAACGCTTCAAGCCTTGAGAACGCATTGAATGCCGGGTCGAAAAGAAACGTTCGTTCATACTTTATGTCTCCCGTGAACGCGAGGTTATAAAGCCCATTACCTACATGGAAATACGCAATAGAAGACCCCAGTATGTGCCCCGCATTGTAAAAAGTAAGCTTCATATCCGGCGATATGTCCGTTACGTCCCCATACTTCAACGGAATCGTATGCCTTATCGCATCGCGTATTAACGATGATTTATACGGTATCTTCTTCCCCTCTCTTGCTGATACCTCTATATAGTCCAGTAGCAAAAGTGCCATAAGGTCCCTCGTTGGCTGTGTTATGTATATTGGTCCGTCATAGCCATATAAGAACAGTAGCGGCACTAAGCCTGAGTGGTCAAGATGTGCATGCGTTATCACCACCGCATCTATGTTATTTATCGGTAATACTTCAGGAGCGTATAGATAAGGCACCCCCTCCGAACCTACACTTACTCCACAATCTATTAACACCCTCGTTTCCGGCGTAGAAAGCTGGAATGCGTTTCTCCCTACCTCTCTGCATCCCCCTAACGCCGTTATACGCAGCCATTCATCTTCTTTTGTCTTATCTCTGTATATCCTCCTTCCAACTTTTTTCATAAAGTCCTTCCGGAATTCGCTCTCCTCCCTTAAATGCCTCCTTATGCTTTTTGTTATTGCTGATTGTATTGGTGGCGCTCTGATAACGTTAGGTCGCCACCCTATCACCTTCGCTACTTCTCTAAGTGTTGCTCCATGCGTGCCTATTACCAACCCCGGCTTTTCCGCCTCTATTATCACCTCCGCTTTGTCCATGTCAAAATAAATGTCTTTTATCCCCCCTTCCTCCGGTATAATCTCATGAATTACTTTCGACGCTTTTTCCGGCTCCATCAGCATGTCATTACTTGGTCTAACCGATATTCTCTTCTTCAACTCCTTCGCTAACGTTCTAACTATGGCTCCGTCATCTGCGAATTTCTGCGTATCCTCAGTATATACGACAAGCTCCGGTCCTTCAAATTCCACCCCGGTAATGCTTACGTCAGCCGGTAATAACTCCTCTATTCGCCGCTTTAATTCCGAAAGCATTTCTTCTGCTGGCATTGTCTATCCATTCCTTAACCTTCTATTAATCCAATCTTTAGCTTAGGCGGTGTTCTACCTCTTGCTCCTATTCCTTCCTTTATTCCTATTTTATCTATTCAACATTAACGTCAACAAAAATGTCGGAAACAAAATTTCAATTAAATGCACTCCTTAGTTCTTTTATCTTTTCTTCACCTACTTCCTCATACTTTTCCTTCCTTATCACCACCACTTGCATATCCCCTCCCGAGGCACTGTCTCTTTTCATCGCGGAATGTAGTGCCTGTATTGCAAGCGATATCCCTTCTTCCAGCGGCATGCCCTTTGAATACCTGTCCTCAAGCACGCCGTATGCAATAGGAGAACCCGAGCCGGTAGCTGCTATCTCTTTCTCATCGGTATTGCCTCCAAAAGGGTCTATCGAAAATATATGCGCACCGTTCCTGTCTATACCCCCTACCAGAAGTTGCACAATATACGGAAACATCCGCTGACCGCTCAGCACGTTGGATAACAGCGTTGTGATCGCTTTTACGCTCATAGGCTCTTGCCTTCTTATCTTATAAAGCTTCGCCTCCACGGATATTAGCCGAACCAATGTCTGTGCATCTCCCACTATCCCCGCCGTTGTCATTCCCATTCGCTCATCCACACGATATATCTTCTTCGCCGCCCTGGAAGCGATAAACGAACCCATCGTCGCACGCTTCTCACTCGCCAGCACTACACCGCCACCGCATATTAAACCAACGGTGGTCGTCCCTTTCTTTACCTGGTCCATTATTTCCATTATTCATATTCCCCCATGCGTTGTTGTCAGCTTCACATGTTTTACACCTTTCAAGCTCATTATAGCTTCCGTTAACTCCTTTATCCGCTTCGCCTCTCCTTTCATCACTACTACCTCAAAGCAATTCTCCTCATCGAGATGAATGTGCGTTGCCGTTCTTATCATACCCAGAAAATGGTGCTGCACCTCTGTTAGCTCATCTCCTAATCCCCTCTGGCTGTGGTCATAGAGATATGTTATGGTTCCTATCTCCTCACCTGTTTCACGCTCCATCCATTCGTATTCCACTATATAAGCTCTAATCGCATCCCTTATCCCTTCCGACCTCGAGGAATACCCCCTCCCGCCTATTATTCCATCAAACTTATTCAACAGATTCGAGGGCAAAGATACTCCGATTCGTGTCAATCCACGCTCTTCTTCCATTTTTTTCTCCTACGATTTCAATAATATCCTATATGTTTTATTATCTCTTCAACCTTACAAAAAGCATTTGAATTATGCTTCTTTATACGAATGACTTTCGAGTGGAAGCCTCGCTTCCTGAGTTCCTGCTCCAACTCTCCCTCATCGAAATCCTGGTCATATCCTATTGCTATTATATCTGGCTTTATACTATATAAAGGTTCATATATATCTTTTTCGCTACCCAACATCGCTTCGTCCACCACTTTCAATGCCGAAACCATCTTCAATCTCTGCTCCTCCGGTATAATCGGCGTTCTTTTCCTCTTCTTCACGTTTACGTCGCGCCCAACAATGACAAAAAGCTCATCACCCAGCTTCTTCGCTTCCTCCAGATAAAGCAAATGCCCCGGATGCAGTATTTCAAACGTTCCGGTTGCTAAAACCCTTACCATAACTGTTCTCCTCCTACCTCCAAATCCTTCTCCACTATTTCCAGCTCTCTCTCTTCTCCTTTTGAATTATAACATCTCCAACTATCCTCCTCATAAGGATAAAAAGTTATGATATGACAATTCCCCGTTTTGGAAAACATCAACAAATCCTGCTCTGATGGGCGCATAGCTGCGGGATGTGGGTGGCTATGAACCGACCCGACGTAGTCAAGACCCATTGGCATCATATCCAGCCGTATAATTGCATTTTCATCTGACGAAACCGTGCCGGGGAGGAAAAAAACGTCGGTTATGACATCCGCATCGGCGCATAACATGCCAATGAACTCCCTCGGGTGATTAGATTTGCTCACTTCCAGGATGAACCCCAAAGTATCCTTTACTATTCCCACAATTTTCCTTCCTTTACTCATTTAAACCCGTTTAGAACTAACTAAGAAAGTTTTAGAATAAAACGTCCTTCTGTTTTCACCTCCTCCTCCAGCGGCAAAGTTCCGAATCTCGCTCTCAATATCAGCTCCGCGACCTCGTAATTTAACACCTTTGCTATTCCTACCATGGACGTCGTAGGTCTTGGGTTTATATCCACAACGTATGCCGTGCCATCATCTCCCAATACGAAATCTATCCCCACGTATCCTTTGCATCGAAGCATGGTTACGACCTTCTTACTTATACTCATTATCTCACGTTCTGCATCCCGTCCTACGAAATAAGGCACTAATCCACCTTCATATCTCAGCCTTTCCCCTTCCTGCCTTATAAATTGCTTGTTTATTGTCAGTGGTAACACAGAAGAAACCCCAACTACTACGCTACTGCTTATATCCTCCCCCTTTATAAATTCCGTTACGATATAATCACGGTTATCGTCATAAAAAAATGCCGCCTCTTGGTTTCCTTTTCCATTCAGTATAAAGACGTTTTCCGATGCACAGCCATATCTCGGCTTCTTTACATACACTCCTTTTCCCATCTCGCTATCGAGCACAATCCCCGGCACGGGTATTCCGGTATCCTTCAAAATTTTTGTCGCCTCCATCTTGTCAGCACATATTTTTACGCACTCCGAGGGACAGCCTAAATTAACAGTATTCGATTCCACGAGCTCTGTAAGTTCGCAGAGTCTATCATCAGGGGCAATAACGATGCCGGCATCGCTTTCCTTCGAGAGCTTATCCACCGCCGCTTCAAAATCATCTTCCGCCTCCGGATAGACAACTTCATTACCAATTCTCTCAAAGCTCCTTCTTAGCGTTGTAAGCATCTCCTTCCCTTCTCTCAATAAAGAACCGCTTTTCCCTTCGCCCCCGCCTACTGCATACTCCGCCACCATTATCCGCATTTTATTTTTCTACTGCCGGTGCAAGTGTTTTCACATGCTCAACGAGCTTTGCTAACGCAAGGAGTATATTCACGAAATAGTCATTATGCAGGGATTTGCCCAAATCTTTCTCCCAGCTCTTCTTAATAGCAATAAATCGTTTCTCCGTCGTTTCCGATATTTTGTCAATGCCGGAGGAATAAACAGCCGCTTCAGCCACACCCTCGACTTTTTTCACTTCTTCCTTTCTCCCTCTTCGCAATCCCGTAAGTGGATAGCCCATTGTGTTTATCGCTCTCGTCACTGATGATATCTTTATCGGATTCTCTCTTATCTTGTTCTCCGCCTCCAGGATATCCTCTACCGTTATCGTTCCTTTCTCTATCCTTTCGTGGTATTTCTGCATCCAATCAGGTCCTCGCACGGGTCTTCCAGGCTCTTTTCCCTTTTCAACGAATCCCGCATCTCTCACACCGACTTCTTCACTCTTCCCTCTTCGCAATCCCGTAAGTGGATAGCCCATTGCACTTATCGCTCTCGTCACTGTTATCAGCTTTATTGGCACCGCCCTTATCCTGTTCTCCTCTTCCAGAATATCCTCTGCCGTTATCGTTCCTTTCTCTATCCCTTCGCGGTATTTCTGCATCCAACCCGGTCCTCGCTCTATTCTTCCGGGTTCTGCGCTCTCTTTAACCGGCTCCTCCCTTTTCTCCTCTCTCACACCGGCTTCTTCACTCTTCACTCTTCGCAATCCCGTAAGTGGATAGCCCAGTGCATTTATCGCTCTCGTCACTGTTATCAGCCTTATTGGCACCGCTCTTATCCTGTTCTCCTCTTCCAGAATATCCTCTGCCGTTATCGCCTTTTTCTCTATCCTTTCACGGTATTTCTGCATCCAACCCGGTCCTCGCTCTGTTCTTCCGGGTTCTGCGCTCTCTTTGACATGCTCCTCCTTTTTCTCCTCTCTCACACCGGCTTCTTCACTCTTCCCTCTTCGCAATCCCGTAAGTGGATAGCCCATTGCACTTATCGCTCTCGTCACTGACGATATCTTTATCGGCTCCTCTCTCTCCTTGTTCTCCACTTCCAGAATATCCTCTACCGTTATTGCCCCTTTTTCTATCCTTTCCTTGTATTTCAGTATCCAACTCGGTGCTCTCTCTATCCTCCCCATCTCGTCACCTTTCCCTTCATTTCTCTCATTCTTTAACTATAATCTATAACATATTTATGTTATGCATCAAAAAGAAACTATAAAATCAAAAAAAGGTGGTGATTTCAAATTCCCTGCGGAAAGAAGAGAAAGATAGCAAAGATGCGGAAGCACAAGTTGAAGAAGAGAAGGAAGAAGCTGAGGTATAAGAAGTAAGCTGTGGGGGGCAGGAGTTTTCCCGCTTTCTATCCCACTCGCCGCACTTTTTTCTTATCTTTTATTTTTATCACGCCATATTCGTTGTAACTTCTTATGCATACTTCTTACTGTTTCCTCCAGCATAAATTGCCGTCAATTCAACGAAAAGGATTTATTTAAATAAAGAGTATTAAAAGAACGACAAGAAAAAGACGGGGGAGAAAGATAAAATATGAAGGAGCTAACAGAGGTAAGGACGTTAAAAGAAGGGAGATACGCTGTTATGGATGATGAGCCGTGCACAATAATGAGTATAACGACCTCAAAGCCGGGGAAGCATGGAGCGGCGAAAGCGAGGATAGAAGGGATGGGAGTATTTGATTCGCAAAAAAGGACGGCAATTCAGCCGGTTACTTCGAAGATGTACGTGCCAATGATAGAGCGGAAGAGTGGTCAAGTGCTTTCCGTTTTGGATGATACTGCGCAAGTTATGGACCTTGAGGACTATTCAACGATAGAAATAAAAATACCGAAGGAATTGAAGGATAAGGGGCGGATTGAGCCGGGTAAGGAGATACCTTTTTTACATTATGAGGGAAAATACAAGATAGATGTGAAATAATAGAAGGGGGGGATGAAATGGTTGAGAAGAAAACGATAGGGAGAATTACGCATTATTTCTCGAGGGTAGGCGTTGCGGTGGTAGAGCTGAGTGATGATATAAAGATGGGAAATAAAATAAGAATAGAGGGTGCAACGACGTCGTTTGAGCAGGTCGTAGAATCAATGGAGATAGAGAATGAAAAAGTTGAACTCGCTACGGCGGGGCAGTCAATAGGGCTAAAAGTGAAAGAGAGGGTAAGACTCCATGACCGCGTATATAAAATAATGGAAGCAGAGTAGAGGATAGAATAGAATAGAGAAATAAGGTGTGAAGAGAGGGGGAGCTTGGAGTTGCAGTGAAAATGGAAGTGAAACAAAATGAAGGAGAAAGGAAGCAAACAAATAAGAATAAGGGATATAATGGTAGAGGACGTTGCTTACGTGACATTGCCGGGGGCGAGAGGGGAGTTAATGGGGATATGCAAGGAGAGATATATATCAGGTGTCCCGGTTGTTAAAGAAGGAAAAGTAGTGGGCGTAGTTACGAGACAAGATTTGCTGAGGAATCCCGATGAGGAGCAAATAGCGTTGCTGATGAGCCGGAATCCCATTACGGTCAGTCCTGATGCTACCATTGTCGAAGCGGCGAGGATTATTCTCTCACGTAGAATACGTCGTTTGCCCGTGATGGAAGAAGAGAAGTTAGTAGGGATAATATCTGTTGCCGATATAGTCAGGAAAATAGCCGAGATGGACATTAATGCTCCAGTATCCGATTACATAGGAGATAATACCGTGGTGGTATGGGATGAGATGCCGTTATCAGTTGCAGGTCGAATAATGGAGCTTGCGGGGGCAAAAGCAGTTCCAGTTCTGAACGTGGAGCTGGAGCTGGTTGGACTGATAACCGACCGGGATTTGATAAATGCTGCGGTGATAGAGGATGGAATTGAGCACTCGGACTTATCTTTGGGCTCCGATGAGGATGAATGGACGTGGGAGGGAATGAGAGATACGATGAGGCTGTATTACAATGTGTCAAAGATAAAATTGCCGGATAAGCTTGTAAGGGATGTAATGATAAAGGAATTGGTTACAGTAACTCGTAATTCTGAGGTGAGTGGATGCGCGGAGAAGATGAGCAAAAACAGGTTTGATCAGCTCCCCGTTATTTCCGCGAACGGTAAAATGACCGGTATACTCCTCGACAGGAACCTTCTGAATGTTTTAGTGTAGGGGATAAAAATGGGTATTTTAGGTGGGATTTTTAAGCAGCGAAGAACGCAGTATAAGATGAATGAGGACGAGAAATTTTATTTGATGAGTTGTTCGGACTTACTGGGCGAAATAACGGCGGTTATAGACGGCATAGGGGTCATGCATGACTACTTCTGGGAGAAAATCAGCGAGAGTAAATATGAAAAAGAGATGCGAAAGTGTGGCGAGACTACGAAGAGCACGCTTAGTGAAGCGGAATATATTAAGGCGCCGGAGCGTTTTAAGGAGATGCACGAGCATCTTGTGAAGGGGCTTAGATATTTCGAGGATTCATACGGGCAATCCCTGGTTTATTTAACGGACAAGCAGAGGGAGCACATAGCGAAAGCGATAGAATTGGCGCTGTTAGGGAGTGCGGAGCTCAGAGAAGGGAACAAGCAGTGGGAGAGGATAAAGAACGAGATGAGGATAGATAAGTAACTCAATGCAAAATGACAAGTGCTGGTAGAGGTAAAGAAGTGAAGAAAGATGAAATAGCAGAGCTTGCTCGTAGAAGAGGCTTCTTATGGCAGGCGTTTGAGATTTATGGCGGTGCGGCGGGCTTCTATGATTACGGTCCTTTAGGTGCGCAGTTAAAAAGGCGAATAGAAGAGGTGTGGCGAGATTTTTACATGATGGAGGGGTTTTATGAGATAGAGACGACGAACATTGCACCGGGGGGAATATTTGAGGCGTCAGGACATCTGGAAAGCTTTACGGACCAGGCAGTGGTGTGCAAGCACTGCAAGAGCTTTTTTCGTGTTGCGGGAAGTGTAAAAGTAAGAGAAAAATGCCCGGCATGTGGAGGCGAGCTTGAAGCGGCAGGCGAGTTTAACCTGATGTTCCAGACGAGAATAGGCGTGCCTAAAGGAGATAGTGATAGTGGAGTTAAGAAAAGCGAAGGTTACCTGAGACCTGAGACGGCACAGGGCATCTTCCTCAATTTTCAACGATTGCTGAGATTCAACCGTGATAAACTGCCTTTTGGTATAATACAAATAGGGAAGGCGTACAGGAACGAGATTTCACCAAGAAAAAGTCTTATTCGACTGAGAGAATTTACGATGGCAGAAGCGGAGGTCTTCGTGGACCCGAAGGGGAAGAACAACCATCCGAGATTTGAGGATGTAAAGGATAGAATGCTAAGGATTGTTCCTGGTGAAGGAGAAGGAGGAGGAGAAGAGGAAAAGAGCGTGGGGGAAGCAGTTAAAAGCGGGATAATTGCAAATGAGTATCTGGGCTATCACATAGCGAAGGTGGATGAGTTCTTAGAGCGGATAGGAATTCCTCGTGCTAAAGTAAGGTTCAGGCAGCATCTTCGGGAGGAGATGGCGCATTATGCGAGAGATTGCTGGGATGCCGAGTTCCTTAGCGAGAGATATGGATGGATGGAGATAGTAGGAGTGGCGGATAGAGGGGATTATGACCTTTCAGCGCACGCATCGTTTTCAAATGCAGACATGAGTGTGCATGCTCAAGCCGACGCTCAAGGCGAAGCAGAGCCGGTGAAATTAATACCGCATGTGATTGAGCCTTCTTATGGAATAGACCGGATATTTTATGCGTTGCTGGAGAGTTCTCTTTATGAAGAGCAAGTGGGTAAAGAAAAAAGAAAAGTGCTGAGGTTAAAAAGCGAGATGGCGCCGATAAAAGCGGCTGTGTTTCCTTTGCTTAACCGCGATGAATTGAAGAAAAAGGCGAGGGAAGTGTTTCAGAAGCTTAGGGACGCATCAATATTCGTTGAATATGATGATTCAGGCAGTATTGGCAGGAGGTATCGGCGTCAGGATGAGATAGGCACGCCATATTGCATCACCATAGATTACGAAACGCTGGAAGACGATACGGTGACGATACGGGAAAGAGACACGATGAAACAGGTTCGTGTTGCGATAGCGGAAGTGAAAGATGTGTTGGTAAAAGTGTAAGTTAAAGGCGGATTACGCGTCTGAGTTGATACCACTTTTCATTTGTCTCTTTCCTTTCTTCTGTGTTAATCTCGTGGTTTCTATACAAATACAGAATTCAATCATCCTCCAGAACTTCCTTCACCTTCTCCGCCAATAATTTACTTATTAATTTCCCATCCACTTTTCCACGCAATTCCTTCATCACAACGCCCATCAACGGTCCCACAGCTCTTGCACCCTTCTCACGTATAAAATCCGTCTTCGAGTTCACTATACGCTCTATACGCTTCTCCACCTCCTTCGTGTCCACACTAAGCCCGATTTCTTCTATCGCCTCACTCACGCTCCTCTCAGGCTTGTTCGCCAGGAATTTCAAAATAGCCGGTATCGCTTCCTTCCCAAACGCATTCGCAGAGAGTTGCTCGAACAAATCCATGAAATGCCCGTCTTCCAACTTTTCCACTTCTATTCCTTCCGGCATCAACTCTGCTAACGCATCCGTAAGTGTCCTGACAACTAACGTTGCAGGTATGTTCTCATACGAATCCATTACGCGTTCGAAAAGAGAGAAATTAGCGTTCCGGGAGATTTTATCCGCGAGTTCGTCATTTAAGCCGACCTTTTCCTTATATCTCGCTTTTCGGTGCTCAAAAGTCTCAGGAAGCTCATTCTTTATTTCTTTCAGCTTTTGCTCATCTATATCTACCGGCGGCACGTCTGTTTCCGGATACATCCTTGCTGCACCGGGTAAGGGTCGCATATAAGCGCTGCTCCCGTTTGGCAGCGCTCTTCTCGTCTCTTTTGGTATTTCTCGCATCGCTACCTCCGCCCTCCTCAGCACTGCTTTCATCGCTACCTCCGCACGTTCTCGCCCCGCTGCAACGATTACCACACAATCATCTTCAGTAGCGTCAAAAGTTCTCTTCAGACGCTCCACTTCTTCCTCACTTATGCCATACGCCGGAAGCTCATCGGTGTGCATCAAACCCACGCCATACTTAGTTGCGAAATCCGCTAATTCGCTGCCAAACCTTCTTCCATGTTGTAGTTCTGTCCCGAGTATCCCGGAAAAACCACGCAGGCATACCCCAAACACTTGCCCGCCTGCTTTTTTTATTACCTTAGAAGAAGTAGCGTCAAATATGCCCGATAAATCTGCAATTCGATGCTCTACCCTCGCTCCTCTTTTATTCAACGCTTCTTTTAGCTCTATAAGCTTTAACTGTCGAACGATTTCGTTTTTTACTATTTCGCCTATCATCCGCAGGTTCTGAACGCCCTTTATCTCCACACGAGCGCCGCCTTCTATCGAAATGTTTATGTCCTGCCGGATTGTTCCCAAACCGCGTTTCACCTTGCCTGTGGAACGCAATATCATGCCGAGCTGCTCTGCTACTTTCCTCGCCTGCTCTGCCGTTCTTATATCCGGAGCAGTGCCTATCTCTACAAGCGGTATGCCCAATCGGTCTAAGGAATAACCAACGGCATTACCTTCTGTTTCTATCTTCTGTGCCGCATCTTCTTCCAGAGAAAGTGAATCAACCCTAACAAGACCCTCCTCTGTCGAGAGCCGACCATCCGTCGCTAATAACGCAGTCCTCTGGAAGCCGCACGTATTGGACCCGTCAATCACAATTTTCCGCATCGTATGAACCTCATCCACCGGATTCATGTTCAGAAGCAGCGCTACTTCTAACGAAATGTCAATGGCTTCACGGTTCAATTCCCTCGGCGGTTCTTCGTCATTTTCCACCAAACAGGTGCTGTCGTATCCTTTATAAATAAAAGTCCGGCTGTAGCTCTCCTCCTCTCGCGCCGCTGCGTCCACTTCGCCCATTTCGCTCTTCGACGCTCTCAGATACCGGTTAAAGGAGAACCTGGATTCTTTCTTCTCCCGCAGCGCCGTAGGGCATTTACAGAAGAGTTTTGTTCTCGTGTCAAGCTGCTGGTGTATTTCCAGGCCCGCTTTTAGTCCTATTTCACGGTAGTCTATTTCCATAGATGATTATAGCTTTACAAGCTCCTTATAAGTATTAATCATTCCATTGACTCTTCTATCCACGCTAAATACTTATCATATCCAGCAACAATCGGAACTGCAATGATTTCCGGCACTTCATAGCTGTGAATTTCTTTTATCCGCTCTATAATCCTATCTACATTGCTTTTTCCTTCCGTCTTTATTATCAGCAAAGCCTCTCCATCCTTGCAAAATTCGCCTTTCCACCTGTAATATGAGTCCACCTTTGCAACGTTCACACACGCTGCCAGCTTTTCCTCCACCAAAAGCCTCGCTATCCCTTCCGATTCATTCACGCTCGCCGTGCACAGCACTACGAAAAAATCTTCCCTCATCACTTAGAGCTGAGTTCTTCCAGTACTTCCCTTGGCAGTTGTTTGGCAATGTCTATTTTCTTCACGCACGCAGTCTTTATCCCTCGCTTCTTCGCTTCCGCATTCAACGCCTTCGCTTTTATCTTCTTCACCAATTCTTCTAACTCTTCTGTTCCCATACTAATACTTATCACCAACTTTCATAATATCCTTATAGTATAAAATAGGTATATGAAAAACGGCTCTAACAAAAGAGAAAAATAAACAATGTTAAACTAAAATAAATCCGCGTAAATCAGTGTTAATCTGCGTCTTAAATAGAAGGAAGTTTTAGAAAATGAAAACTGATTTAGATACGTTGTTAGAGGAATTGACACATATACATCCGGATTTTAAACTCACTCCCACCGATAAGATTGAAGTAGGGGCCTGGGTGAGGTGGAAATGCAGGTATGGATGTAAAGCGTATGGCAAGCATCTGAACTGCCCGCCCTATGTTCCGTCGCCGGAAGAGACGAGGAAGCTGATAAAGTGTTACGAGCGGGCGGTAGTTGCGAGATTTGACGCTAAACCGAACCCCGGAGTCCAGCCATCGCATATACACCATTTCCTCTGGGATGCCATAAAAGAGTTGTATGACACGATGTTTGAGCTCGAACGTTATGCTTTTCTGTCCGGCTATTACAAAGCGTTCGCAATGGTCGGACTTTGCTGTGCTTATTGTGATGAATGCATACCTGAGCAAAGGGATTTAAGCCCTTACAGGGCTTGCGGGGTGGTGGGGCAGAGCCCCACAGTTTTAGACCATGTCCCGAAGCGATTTTGTGAACATCAGCACAAAATGAGACCCGGGATGGAAGCGTGTGGGATAGACGTTTTCAAGACGGTTAGGAATGCCGGATATGAACTAGTGTAGCGTTTCCTAATTATCATATCAATAAATATTCGACACCACCCCACCAGGAATCTCGTCCATTTTATATTTCCATTTGAAAACAACAGGCATTTGATTTA
>Ga0209986_10001651_pt1 | contig 21198 bp, 23 predicted proteins | sample BlataG_FD_183168 | JGI IMG/M metagenome (GOLD analysis project Ga0209986, IMG submission 183168) | Deep subsurface microbial communities from Black Sea to uncover new lineages of life (NeLLi) - Black_00105 metaG (SPAdes) (version 2) | ecosystem: Environmental > Aquatic > Marine > Oceanic >... | reverse complement strand
CAACAAGCATGTCTTATCGACATGCATGGGATCTCATCAAAGAAGTTGAAAAACACCTAGGTGAAACAGTAATAAAAACCCAAAAAGGCGGAAAACACGACGGCAGATCGGAAGTGACAACTGCAGGGCTTTCACTATTAACAAGCTACAAGAAACTGAAGAAAAAAATGACAGCCACATGCAAACTGGAATAATGTGACTTCCAATTTTCCACGGTAAACCCACATCAACCCCCCGCCTTCCACAAGAAGCTGAACATGACGCTCAAACACCGACGCATAAACGTGCACAGCTCAACCAAAAACAGAATCAAAAAGTTGAATAACGCTTGAAGAGATATTTCTGTGCATCCAATGGAGATTAAACTGTCCAGAAAAACGCACATTGATTAGTGCTGGAACTGGAAGAGTCCACCATCAAATCTCCCCGTGAGATAAACCGCGATGAAACTTGTCCAGATAAATTCTCTTCATGAGAAGAATGGTAGACGTTCTCAAGGGGAGAAAGGAGAGAAGAGAGAAACAGTTCCTACCATTCTCCTCACATATCTCCACTAGTATACATGCAACATTCCTGATTTAACCTTTAACCTTGCTGAAAAGATCAAGGTGAGACTGAGCTAACCGTTCCAAAAACAATTGCTTATTTCTTCTTGTCTACCCTTTTAGCTTTCTACTTGAAAAGGTGTTTTAATTCAGGTTACGCATAATTGGCGTGCCAGTTTAGGCTGGCAAGTGCAAACCTTACGAAGCGTTAAGGATCAGACCCCGAGATTGACACATCCTGAACGCTGTTAACGAAACTGCAGAAAAATCGTGAACGTTACTGTTGGTATACGTAGGACAATGCATCTACATAGGCTGCGTCTATGAAGTAGTATCCTTTCCACGCACCAGCTTTCTTAAAGCCGTGTTTTTTAAAAACTTCTGTTAGAAAGCTTGTCTTCGGTATCTCCACCACAACTTTGCGGTAGCCATATCTTCTTTGGAATTCTAAGATTGCTGTGATGAGGTTTTCAGCAGTCATTACTGGATTTTCGTTCACATCAATGAGGGTTTCTTCAACCAATATTTTTGTGGATGGAGGTGGTGCAGTTGAGTATTGAACGTAGCCTAAGAGCTTTTGTTTCCTAAAGCATCCGTAGCAGAATGTTCCTTTTGCAGTGTTAAGTTGTTCATACCACTCTCTTGTTTTCTCTTTTGAAATCGGTGGGATACGGCTTGTGGATTTGGTGGATTCCAAGCAGTTTTGAAGTCTACTAACCTCGTTCAAGTCGTCATCCACTAGTTGCCTTACGATAAGCTTCACATTTTTCTCTTCATGTTCTGCCGATTGCTTAGGTAGCTTGCCAATTCGAGGGTTTATATCCGCCAGGTCTAATCCCATTATCACGCCGCTACACCATTGCCCATCTATGAGGGCTGCTTCAGTGATCGTAGATTCCACTTCAAAGCCCATTTTCCGATAAAGTCTTAACGCTCTTTCGTTGCCCTCAAAGACGCTGAGCATAATCCTCTTGCATCCGTAATCTTTCGCCACCCTTATTGCTTCCTTCATCAATGCTTCGCCTATTCCTTTCCCCAATATTCTCTTTTCACATAAATACCAAGCCAAGCGATGTGCCTTGTTCTTCCTTTATCCGGTCCTACATCTACACAGCCTACAGACGCCTCATCTAATTCCGCGATTATTATCTTCCTATCCTCTTCTTTAACCTCACTTTTCAGTTGTTCCTTAACTTCATGCTCAGTACGTGGATAAAAGAAAAGAAGATGCCTAGCCACTTCAGGCGTGTTAATAACTTCCGTTATCCATTTTGCATCTTCAACACATGCACTCCGAAACTTCAGCCTCACAACAAGCCCCTTCCTCGTTAATAGTGTCACTCCCTTAGAAAAAAGTATCGAAAACCAATCCACCATGGCTCAGCCTTGCCGAAATGTTAAGTCAAACTATACATAGACCTTCTTAAAAGTTCACCGCTAGTATCGTCCAAACACTGCTTTTAGCCTGTGCGAATCTGAGTTCATCGCTGACATGGACGGTGTGAAGCTAACTAGAAAGCAGAACCAACCCCTCCCACTTATCTCCCCTGTCCGCAGGGGATTACTGGTGGGGTCGCGGGTATCTGGTCATTATTAGGGTCAAGTCCACCAGCGCACGCGAACTTGGCGAGGTTGGCTTTGAAAAAGTCGATGAAATCGACGGCAGCCATATCTATCGAAAGCAGAAATAAACTATAATTATCTGTAAAAAATGTGCCTTATGCACCAATAAGCCTTAGCGTGAAGATGTCTCCCGATAGATCCCTATTAATAGTGCTTTTTCTGGGTTGTGACTGTGATACCATTGTTTCTCCTAGTTCATGAGATCCTATGAAAGAAAGTTCTAGATTTGTTTAAGGTCTTAACTCTTCTAAAATCTGTCAGACTTCGCTCTTTTCTTGTAGACTATGACTGCTAGTTCGTTTTCATAAGAGATGTAATATTCCAAAAACACTGACTAAGAATCTGAATTGGTAATTCATAAGGGCTATATGTATTTCTGAATCAAGTCAGAACTCGCACAAACACGGAGAAATACAGAATTGGAAACTGAACTACGTGAAAACTCTATTTCAGTAACCACTAGTGCGCTAGAATCAAAGTTGGAAACACCTGCGAAAACTAGCTGTGTAATAGCTGTACATAACGAAGCAAAATATCTACGTTATTCGCTTCCCTACTTGCTAACCTCGCCTTTTGAGGAAATCGTCTTCGTCTTAGATAGGTGTAAAGACAATTCCGAACAGATAATCAAACAGTATGGAGACGCTAGATTTAAAGTTCTTTGCAAAGATGAGGCTAATTGGCAAAATCCGTGTGCAGAGGCAAAAAATTTCGGCTGTTCAAAAGCTACACATAATCTACTGTTAATCACAGACGCAGATATAGTCCTTGATTTAAAGGCTGTTCAAAATGGAATTCGAATGTTTGAACAGAACAAAAAAGTCACTCTGGTATGCTTAGCGTATAAACAGTATTCCTTACATGGAACAATTCTTCAACGGTTAGGAGATGAATGGATCAATTTTATAGGCATGATTGTGAGAAAGCTCGGAGTACAGCCTAGACGAGGTGGAGTATACCTAGTCAGAAAAGAAATTGCTGCAATTCAAGACCGCCCAAGTGAATATGACTTTCTACAACAGAAGCATAAGGTAATTAGGATCGAAACAAAATCTCTACATCTTAGACCTAGATTTTCAAAGAAAGCCCAGATAAGTCGTGGAAAAGCAAGGATGCATTTGCTACAATACAACGTGATTAAAGTTTTGTTAGCTTCAATCTTGCAGTTACAACCCTACATGTTATTTTCGTACTTATCTGAGAGGAGACAACATTGAAGATTCTTTTAGTTGCTAACGAGTTTTTTGCTTGGGGAGTTTATGGTGGTTTCGGAGCGTTCACTCGTAAGCTTGGCAGGGAACTTGTGAAGAGAGGTGTTGAAGTTGAAGCTTTTGGGAAAGCCTAGTAATTACGTTCGATGGCTTTTACAGAATTTAAACTTGAAAGATGTAGAATTAATCGAGCCTGTTACACATGACCAAATGAGTGCATTGTATCAGCGAGCAGATGTTGTAGTTACAGATATGGCATATGGAGCAATGCCGACTACAAGCATTGAAGTATTAGCTTGTGGAAAACCTGTAGTTCAGTATATTAAGCAAGGAGTTTATGGGGAAGAAATAGAGTTTCCTCCAGTTTTCTCTGTAAAAGAAACAACTCCTATAGCATTATTTGACGTCTTGGAACAGTTTGCTGACCATGCGCCTAGATCTGGCAAATATAGACGTTATGTGGAGAAACATCATGACGCCAAGAAGGTTGCTGAAACTGTCAGTATGATTTACGATGAAGTCGTGTCCTACGACGGTGAGAGAAACCTCTAAATTGCCACAATGATTCTTGAAGAGGTTGAGCCAATTGAAAGTTGATTTGGTAATGTGGACTCATAACAGCTCCAAAACTTTAGGCATGGTTCTTAAACAAATAGAAAAAGTGATACCTAAAGAAGTTGTTCATAACAAAACAATAATTGATGACTTTAGCGTAGATAACACGAGAGACATTGCGAAGTCTTTCGGTTGGAACGTTTGTTTTAAGGAGGGAAAAAGGGGGAATATTGGAGATTCAGCAAATACAGCTTTAAAACTTGTTGAAACCGAATATTTTATCAGTTTTGAACATGATTTACTTCTAGCTGAAGACTGGTGGCAAAAGATTCCTGGATACATGATTGATGAAAATGTTGCAGTCGCGCAGGGGATAAGGCTTAGTTCGGAACCGACTCTGCGAGTGTTGGATGAGTATAGTTATAGTCGTTTAAACCCTGAACGGCCAACACAGCTTGGCGTAAGCATTGATAACAACATCTATCGAACAAGTATTATCAAACGATTGGGTGGATTTCCAAATGATTGCCCAATATGTACTGACACGATACTTATGAAGAAAATAGTGAAAGAAACCCCGTATAAATGGATAATTGATAACAGCGTCATTTCACTTCATATAAGAAAAAACGTTAGAGAACATCTTAAACACGCATATCACCTTTCTAAACGTTGCACTAGCACTCATTATTGCGCGGGGTCAAAGCATGTGTCGTGTAAGATGATACGACTCTTCCTTACGAGTCCAATAAGAGCATGTACTGTTGCTTATAGAAAACGTTGTGTAAGAGTGTTGTATGTCTATCCTTTGATTCGCTATTATAAAATGCGTGCATCCATAGAAAAAACCTTTGGGAGATAACGATAATGAAGCTTAATGCTGGTTGCGGATGTAGTAAATGGGGTGATATTAGGGTTGACATCGAAAAGTACAGTTCACTTTATGGCAAGGCGACTACATCAAACATCGTTGCAAGTATAGAGTTTTTACCGTTTAGAGACAAAGTTTTTGCGGAGGTAAGGTGTTACCATGTGCTTGAACACGTCGATAATCCTTTTAATGCTTTAAAGGAACTTTTGCGCATCGGCGAAAAAGTTGATGTTCACGTTCCAACACATAATTTTTATTGTATATACCTTTACGGTTTAATCATCATTCCAGTTTCGATATTATGGTGTATTAAAGCACGGTCTTTTACTCCATTCCTAAATCATATTCGTGGTGTTCAAGGATGGCGTAAACGCGCATCGGCTCATAAATGGTATGTTAAACTTCACGGTGCAACATTGAAAAAATGGGGATACTTGCCGATTCCTTTAGAATATCAAAAAATATATGGGTGAATCTTATGCAGATTTTGTTTGTCAACGCGATTAACCATGCTAACCCCATTCACAGTCGCTATTATCCTTTAGCATTTGGGTATCTAGTTAGCTACTGTCTCAAACATAATGAACCTTTTGGCCACGCATATACAGAGCGATTGAATGAAACTATCCTCAAAACTGTTCAGCCAGATATAATTGCCATGACATGCACGACTGAAAGTTATAATCAGGCAAAACTATACGCTTACCAAACTAAAAAATTTAACCCTAACATTAAAGTTGTAATCGGCGGCGTTCACATTACTGCTGCCCCGGATAGCTTAAGCGAATATATGGATATTGGAGTCATGGGTGAGGGTGAACAAACATTTCTTGAGTTGGTGAGAAACAATTTTGAAACTAACGACAAAATTAAGGGTGTGGTTTACTGGCAAAACTCGGTTCTTCATTCCACAGAGGAACGCGGCCTTATTGAACCATTAGATTTGATACCTCACCCTAAACGAGATATGTTTGGAACTGAAAAACGACAGCAGTATATTTTTACAAGCAGAGGATGCCCATATAGGTGCGCGTTTTGTTTTTCAAGTAGATTTTGGAAAAAACCCCGATTCCACTCTGCGGAATATGTTGCGGCAGAAATTAGACAGATCAAACAAATGTTTAACCCGTCATTCCTCTACATTTACGATGACACATTCATTTTAGACATGAATCGAGTTAAAGAAATAAAGGAATTGGTGAAAGGTTTAGGTTTAACATATTCGATTAGTGCCAGAGCCAACCTTATCAACGAAGACGTTGCAAATGTTCTAAAAGATATGGGAGTAATAGCTGTTGGTATAGGATTTGAAAGCAATTCACAAAATGTTTTGGACTACTTGCAAAAGGGCAACACTCCTAAAGATAACCAAAGAGCAGTTAACATCTTACGGAAACACAAAATAAACGTTTTTGGAACATTCATTAGGGATACACCCGTTGAAACAAAAGAAGACTTGAAATTAACGTTTGATTTTATCCGTCGAAACCACATTCGCTACACCATGTATAGGCTAATGAGATTTCCTGGCACACCAATTTACGATGGTTGTGAAGATTGGGATAGTTTCAAACTGTTTAAATATGACCCCATAACCGTTAAGATCAAGAAATTTCTTGGTCAAATAAAACCACTGAAGCGTGCATACTGCAAAGTTAGAAGTTGGAAGAACAAACAATGAAAAAACAATTTGTTATTTTCGCTTGTAGCTGGATTCTATTGATCTTGGTTTGGGTTTGGAGTATCAAAATTTACGCGCGCGAAGAATTGCTGAACATTCTGATTAGGTTCAAGAAAGAATGGAATAGAAGGGCTCGTACACATTTGATACGCCAAGCCTTTCGGCACCCAACTAAAATAATGCCTCTTATTTGGAAAAGAATTGTGAAGTTAAAGACAAACTCATTTTATTCATCTAACAGTGATTAAGCGACGTCCATTTCTCCTAAAATATTTTTTAGATGTCATACCACACTAACTTCCAACTAAACATTTCTCAAATTTGCAAGAAACCCCGTTATCATAAATTTTCCGTTATTATGTGAAGGATGGAGTTTAAGGTTGCGCGCATGCGTGGTTCAAAATTCGCGTTTTGATTGTTTGATTTGGGTGTGTGTTGATCTTCAGCTGTGTGGTTGGTTGGGTTGTCAGGACACAGTGGCTTTTGTTGAAACAGCCGACATAACACGATGGGACATAATCCTGCCTTTCTCCATAGACGATGTGCCCAAGGATAAGATTGCCCGGAATTAACCCTAAATGTTTGGTATTTGGCTCTAAAATCGCCTTTTCCTCCATTGTCTTAGCTGCACATTCCAAATATTCTAAGCAAAAAGGCAGCCTACTTTCCCGGGCGCAGAGGCTGCATTTGCCTTGAACAGGTTTGTCATGCTTAACAATTATAGCGCGTATTTCTGGCGTAGGCGACCTCGCCCTAGTTTGTTTGGTCATTCACACCAGATACCATTCAGGTTCCTTTTCAGCAAGTTTTCCCTCTTCCGCGAGTTTGGATAGAAGTTGAAGAACCTCATTTCTGTTGACTTTGCCTTGTAAAGCATCAGCTACAGCAATTTTAGAAACCAAACCATCCTTGGCGAGCTCTCTCGCTTTTGCATAAACAATTTTTATTTTATCGCCTACGCTAGGTATTAGGGACTCGGGGACACTTTTTGTCCCTCTTCGCGGTAGCGTTTCTTGAATGGGGACAGTTTTTGTCCTCGAGTCCCTATTCCCAGACGTAAGCAGTTTCAAAAATTTTACTCCCCTCGCGGATAAATTGATGCCAACTCTAGGTGCAGAATTGATTAGGTTGTGCTTTCTTAACGGCTTGTAATGTCTCTTTATCGTTTTATCAGAAAGTTCCAATTCTTCAGCCAGTCTTGCGCTGCCTTTGCTGTGAATTATGATGGAGTTGAGAATCGCCATCTCAACTTCGCCCAGGTCTTGCACGATTTCTTGAACTTCTGAAGCTTGAATTTCAAGGCCCCGCTCCTGTTTATCTTTGTATATACTTAGACTCAAAAAGTCCAACATGCCTTCGTAAAACTCTAAAACCTCTTCCACATCTTTAAGACGAATGACCACTTTCTCACATTTTTCATCGGTTGAATGGCTTAGAGCAGCCTGGGACACGCTCAGTCGACAGAGAATATCGCGCACGCCTAAATGTACTATCGGCAGGTCGCTTATGGAATATCTTTCCATAAGCTCAACCGTTGCTTCTATGATTAAGCCCTTAGCCTCTTCAGCGTAAACGATATGTTCTGGTTTTCGACTCCAGGCCCAATAGACGTGACGCTTGAAAGTTTCTTCGGGAATAGGCCTTTCAGCGGGCATACGCCGGAATTCAGAAGGAATGTGCTGCGAACCTCCGAGAACAAGCATGGCGAGACGTTTAGGGTTAAATGGAAGTCGTTTGGGTGGATTAGATTCGTCCCAGACGCAAACGGTGACTATAAAGGCTTCGTGGAAGGCAGCTCCTTTCAACAAACTTTAACAAAATGGATGAACGAGTCAATTCCTTATCGTTTCAACAGCCGTAAGTGTGGAAGCTATGTTTATCTAGCGCTTCCAATTAGAGGCTTGCAGAAATATCCAAAATACTTGTTAGATTTGAAACCTGAAACTTGTGATGGTCCTTTTCTAGCCACAAAAGAAAGACTCGATAGACTTGGAAAGGCGCTTACAAAGGTATGTAACGAAGTCAACCGAGGAGAGACGTGATTGCCCGGGCATAATTCGACCTGGCACAACCCGTGACCGTTATATCGCCTAAGGAAGATTAGCACGGATGAGTTCAAGCTAAACAAGATTGCCTGGGAGCATCCAGCCGACCAAATGTTACTGGCATTCAAGTTTCTCAAGTTTTTGTATATCAACATCCGAATGTTTTCGGGACTTCTCCCGCACAACCCCCATTTTTCTTTCTAAACCTGGATGTTGCGCGCGAAACGTCCTCATAACAATCACCGGCTCTCCGAGTGCTCTCTTCGCCACTGTTTCATCTTCTCTCTCCACTCTTCGCCTTTGGTTCCCTTTTTCTCGAGTTCCTCCACGAACTTGGCAAACTCAGCCTGTTTCTGCGTTATAGTTGGCGCTTGGGACTTTTTTGTTGAAGTCGGAGCAGATCTTTTTTTGGGGAGTCCACGAATAGATTTAGTTTCCATTCCTATCTTGGCAGGGTCAGAATCAAGAAATCTCTTTGAGCAGATGCTTTCGAAAATGCATCCCTTACAGTTGGGATTCCGCGGGTAGCAGTGTCCTCCGTTGACGGCTTTTCTTCCAGAACTCCACAACGGCTCATCAAAAAACCACGGTCTGTCTGGCAAGAGCCTTTTCACTAGAGTCTGAATCTTTACGTCAGCGATACTCCTTCGACCAGAGTACTTGTCAGTGTTCGGGTTAATGAGACCAAGCCTACAGGCTACCCTGTAGACAAGTCTGTCTATCGGGATCTCATAGGTTGTCATATCAATGTCCAAACTAGACACGAGTTCATGTAGCCAACGCACCGCAAGCCTACTAGTCTTCACGCCAAGATAGCGCGCTCTTATCTCGTGAAGCATAAGATCAAAAAGATCATTTGCATTCCAGCTCTTCTGAGCAACGATTCGCCGTGCAATCATGTGCAGATTTGGCAACGCCATGATGAACGATTCAGTCCATCCTTCTGCTGTAAAATACTGTCTAGGAATTAACAACGGCAACTTATCCGGTTCGATAGCTTTCTTCAAGCAGTTTGCTTCAACAGTCACTTTAGTGTTCTCTAGGGCTTTCTCAGCTGTTGTCATCTGGTCAAAGCGAGCATCAATTAGAATTGTAAGAACTCTTTCGAAGTCATCAGCAAAGAAGCCTCTTGAGTCTTTGTGGCGAAACCATTCCATAAATGGATCAGGGGTGCGATTTCCCATGTAAGCGACTATTATATCTCTAAATCTGGCTAACCAGGTTTCAGTATTCTGTCTCTCTTCCATGGTGACATCACATTGACGGAGCGCAGAAGCTGCAAAAGTCTGTTCCGGCTCTATTCGGTTTCTTTGCACGTGCAACCTTTTAAACAGTTTTGTTAACTGATTTCCATTGCGCGCTAGGCTGTTTAGAAATTTGTTTGTGGGTTTTGTGGTTGGTGTCTTTTGGGGTTCTGCTGCTTGTTTTTCTTGGATGACCAAGTATTCTATTTTGAAAAGTAGTGTTCTGAGCTGTCTTTTGCCTTTTTCCCGGTTTCTTGTTGATGATCAACCCTGATCTTACGTGTCTTTGTTGCCTCTTCTTTTGCCTCATTGGGTTGTGTAGTGTTTGATGCTTCTTATGAGGCTTGGCTTATGCTGCCTGACAGCTGTTACGGCCACTGCGAGCATGGCTGAAAAGCTTAGGCAAGCGTGTATGAAAGCCTGTTCTAAGCCTCTAACCCTCAAATGGTTTAGTAGTAGCCATTCTTTGGCTCTGCTGAACACGCGTTCGATGCTTACACGCTTCCTGAAGAGGTTGACTAGACGCTTAACTCCGTGAACAACGAAGTCTCGTCCAACCTTCAAGGCTTTTTTAACCCTAGAACTCTTCCTGTAAGGTATGACCGGTTCAGCACCATACCCCCTCACAGTGCTCCGGACCTTTGCCGAGTCGTATTGAGCGTCAGCCAAAACCGTTTTGAAGGCGATGTCCTGAAACTTCAGCTTCTTCAGCAATGGTTTGATGAACAGTTTGTCGTTGCGGTTGCAAGGCTCCACCATAAACACCATTGGCAACTCAGAGCTTGCACAGCATACAGCATGCACTCTATAGCCAAGCAGGAAACCTCTCCTACCCCTTCCAACACGAGCTTCACGGTCACTTTTTCCTGTTTTGTTATCCAAGCTTCTTTGACTGTAAGCTTTAACTGCTGTGCTGTCAACAGCAACAACCTCAGCTTTAACCGCTCCCCTCTTCAACAGCTGTTTCACCAGTAACGAGAACACCTTCTCGTATCCGTCCTTGCCAAGCCGGTGCCTAAACTGAGTGAACAAGCCGTGGCTAGGCGTCTCATGTTTAAAGCCGCATGCTCTGGCGACCCTCCGGTTTCTCTTCAGCAGCAGTGCAAGCCGTCTGTCGCTTGGAACACGCCATAAATGCTTCAGCAATTGAGCCTTCAACATGCAAACAGCCGGATAAGGCTTACGTCCAGCTCCGTCTCGATGATAAAGAGACATCAAGAAACTGCGAATAGAACCTAAATTCAGTGACCTAAGCACTTGCTTAATACTCAAACTTTACTCCTAACAATAAATAATCAAACAACAAATTAATTTCTAAACACCCTAGCGCGCATGTTCCAGTTGCAACTATCAGACATTACTTACTGTTTGAGCGGGGCGAGTGAAGAAGGAAGAAAATACTGTCCTAGGTTTACTGTGGTGGGGTCGCGGGGATTTGAACCCCGGACTAATGGAGATGTTACCCGCAAATTCCCTTTTTTTCTCTATGACTCTTATTGAAACGTGACATGCGTGATATGTCTCAAAGAAGACCAGCTTAGTATAACGATTGTAACTGAAAAGAACAACTGAATGATCAAAATAGTGGTAAAGAACAACCCTGTATACTTTCTCAATGTGAATTTATTAACAATAAGAAGTGCCCATGATGTGGTAGTGAGACCAAACAAAACCCATAAAATCCTCTCAATGAGATGTATTAAATCAAAAGCAATGGTGGTTCCGTAATTCCTATGGAGTCCATAGACTGAGTCCAACCATATCCATGAAAAAAATATCAGAGCAGTGATTGCTCCTAGTGTTGTGATTATTAAACCACGTGATCTCCATAAGTCGCCATCCCACCTAATTTTTCGGCTTGTTTTCTTTTTTGTCCACCTACGAAGCTTTCCTATCATAGGACCCAAAAAAACCATCGCAAAGATTAAATCAATTGAGAAGGGTATCAGTATCTGCGCATAGAAACTGAGTGAAACGCTGTTGATCTCATTTGAGATTGATTGATTATAGATTTTTTCCTGCGATCCACGCCAGTTTAAGGCCTTACAGCACGCTTCATTAGCGAGTTTGACTACGCTATCTTCATTCCAATAGAGTTGGGCCTCTACTCGGCCAATCGCATTAATAAAAATCTTCACTTCTTTTAATGGGCGAAGATTGCCAAAAACTTCGTCAAGATAAGATTGATTGAAGAGCTTAATAGCTTGATCAAGTTTCTCTATTGCTTGAGTTGGTGCTGCTATATAAAAAGGGATGTTATTTATTGTGGAATTAGCTGTTTCTATACAAATTTCTGCAATCTCCAGATAGATTCGATACTCAGCTCTGTATGCCAAGAACCACGCCCAGTAGGCTTCTTCCAGTGATGCATTATACTGGCCATTCTCAAAGTCGGTTTGAGAGATTCCGCACCAATCCCAAGCTTTTGCAATGTCATCCAAAACCTCAAGATGAGTGCCCTCTGTTATATTTTCCCAATGATAGTAGAGCTCTGTTGTAGCTGCCCTAATTTGTCCCTTGGCATTGGCTAAAGCATTTTTAGCTTCTTGTATGTTAGTAGTTCCCTTAACTCCTGACGCAAGAAGTAAAAAGATTAGCAAAGCAAGCAAAGAGAGTCGGATTTCCTTTTTCATGGTAAACATTAGAATTTATGTACATCGGAAAACATAAAGGATTCGTGAGGGTGTAAAGCCTTCGAGTCTATTCGATTTCTATTTATCCAGAATCGAAGTGAACCGAAGAGGTTGGTAGGCCACGGTTATGGCACCAGATTTCACATGAAAATGTTAATCCTTCCGCATGCCTGTAAAATATAAAAGTGAAGCAGCGATTAAATGCTAACCCTGCACTAGCAGTCAAGCTAATGAAGCTAGAGAGGACTATTTTGTTAGATCTTTGTAAAACTCTTTCTCTTCTTTTTCCTCAAATCCACAACTTTTCAAGGCACATTTCATAATTGGATTACTTGCTGACGAAGTCTCAATATGCTTGTATCCTTTAGTTCTTGCCAACTGCTCTAAGAGCTTAAGGAAAATTTCTGAATGCTTTACTCCTCGATGTTCCTCAAAAATGATTAGCCCCCCTCAATAAAAACTGGAGAGCCATCCATTGCTCCAACTTGTGTATTATTGCACATAAGGACATAAGATGGGATTGGCTGGTTGATAGTTATACCTGTTCTCTTGTCACCTTTTTTTCCTTCACGAATATAGTGTGTCTTTGGACATTTCTTCCTTGAAACCAACTTCTTTCACCTCCCTAACATAACAGTACTCGACAATCATATCCTAGAATGTCAATTGAGAAGGTTGATAAGAGAAAGCGAATGAGTAACATGGGGTTGATTCTACTCCCAGTATTTATAGAGATAGTATGCTAGGAAGAAATGGTACGTGCATCTTCCACATTCTATCTCCAACCGTTTTTTGTATACAGAAATTGGATTGAAGCAATACTCGATAGATATATCACTACCACACTGAGGACATTTGATATTCGCGACAACTCTTCTTTCGTACTTGACTTTGCCTTCAATAATAGTATGTTTGGTATCCGATGAATACAATCCTTTTATGACGACCTCAGTCTTACCTCTAGGTCCATTTGCTCGTCTTCTCTCTCCGACTTTCAACCCGAGGGGGTCGACAACAAGTCTTCTCTTTCGAGCATCAATTTTCTTTCTCTCTATATCAAAAAACCTGAGAGCTTCTGAAAAACATCGTTCACGAATTTGATTGGCAATAGCTCTACCAAACTTGGTTGCAAGGACACAAAGAACATCCTTCTTACCTTCATAAGGACTGAGAAGATTTCTCATGATAAGGTCTTTCAATGAACGGTTCAGATCATTCGAAGGATCAACGAAAAATTCTTTGGGGATTTTCTTAGTCAAAGTGTTGACATCTATGTGGTGTTCTCGGAATTTACAAACCTCAATTAGAATTTGGCCTTCAAAGGCAGTCATCGGATATACCTCCAAGAAAGCCTCTATATCAATGATGTAATCCTCAGAAAGTTCTACTGCGACTAACTCACATGAAGGCACTTCTGAAGCCATACTAATCATGTCCTCATAGTCATGCATAAGACACCGTCACTTGAAAGCTCTATTCACATATGTGAATTTTTGATTTTAAATTCATAAATATTATAATGGTTCAGATATAATAATTTTTCTACATGGGAATAATGCTGATATATTTGTGTAAATACTTATATCATACTATTATATTAATAGAATCGGAGAACCAAATCAAACCAACCTCAAAAAGGAGGATAAGCATTGTTTGAAGAACAAGATATGAAGTTAGGAAAAACCCTCGAAACCTATCGGAGGATATCTATCGCGCTTAACTCTTTTCCTTCTGAGGAGAAAGTCTCTATAAAAGAACTTGCAGCAAAGGCTCAGGTGCACTGGAACACTGCGAAAAAGGCTCTCCTTTTCTTCAACATTTTGAGACCAATGATTCCTCAATTTCATATAGAGTCCGAATCAAAATTCCGAATAACAAAAAAACCAAGTGCAGTGAAAGCAGTAGAGGGAATTTTCGAATCGCCAGAGATGAGGGTGGTAGTAAAATTATTGCTGAAAGATGCATTGAAGGAAGAAACTGCATTGAAGGCTGGAGAGTTTCTGACAGGAGAAGAGAAGCAAATCATACAAGAGCTGATTTCAAAAGGATTTGTAAACTCTATCGAAGGACATTTCTATTTGAGTACGAGGGGGCAGTCGTTAGCAAGCATAGGTATGCGAAAATTAGTCGAACTTGGCATAAATCTGCCTTGGGAAGAATCTGTTGAACAAATGCCATTTCAAGGCAAAATGAAAAAAGTTGATCAATCTATGAATCTCTGGCTGCATGCGAACACTGACATAGGTTCGCGCAGAGAAGCTCTGGAGTCATGGCGGATACCACGAAGACTTTTCCAACAAGATTCCTCCGAAGAGAATGTAGATTGGCAGTTTGGTTCACAAACTGCGCGCGCGCAAAAGACAAACCAAGTATTTTGGGGTGACATTTATGGATCTACCTGAAGAATTGAGAGCTGAGCTTGAAAAGGAACTGATATATGTAGGCGATCGAATCATAGCTGAAAGAGACCCAAGACGAAAAGTCTTCTTCTACAGTGCAGCGTATGGGATAACCAGAAGAATCATGAATCTCTGTTTCGACCCTCAACTTGGATTTATGGAGCTTGTCCTGCAACTCTCTTACAATACGATAAATGACAGGGTTAACCGAATTATGATAGGAAAAGATCCAACAGTTCCACTTATAGATGGTTTCTTCGAAAAATTGGCACAAGAGATAAACAATCTTGCACAGTGCATAAAAGCTGATAAAGATACGTACAAGATACTGGAAACAATCGTTACACTTACCTATACTACAACAGGAAACGGTCATTATCTATATACTAAGGGACTTCTGAAAATATAGAAATCATCAACATTCCACATCTAGACTCCTTAATTCCTTTTAAGTCCGAAGAAAAGCTAGTTATACGCCTAAGCCCAAATCTTATCTGCTTCTTCTTCACGTTCTAACCTGCGGCTTTCAGCCCTGTGAACATACTCAAAAGGCATGGTCGCCCGATGAAGAGCTTCCTTTAGAGTAAAAGGATCCATTGCATCTGCAAGTCGAGTCGCCCTCCAATGCCTCTAAGTATGGTTCATAATTCCTAAGCGCTTACAGATCTGCCACGCTCTCTGCCTTGTCACAGCCCATACTCGATGATTTGGATCTCTAGAAGAACGCGCTTACGTGAAAAATCAAACTGCAGACTTGGAGGCATCATAATGCATCATGCAAAACAGTGATCGTTCACGGGTTCTATAATGCCGTTCCCAGAACAGGTAAACTTTCATCTGCAGCAGTAAACCGCAGATATTAATCAGTCTGGCAAGAGTTTCCAGGTCGACTTCGCGTATTCTCTCCTTGAACAGCTTATGTCTTCCATAGGGTAGGCCGCTGAAGAACTGTTTCATAAACCTAGGCTGCCTATTACAGATGAAGGCTTCTCTCACCAGGTCCAGCTGCGGAGACTTTAGCCCTTGAAGCTTAGCCAGGACATACGTGCTACTGCCTAATAGTTGAGTGTTGAAGCCTACTGTGTGGAGCACCTCTGCGATGTTTACTAGCGCGTTCTTAACAGCATTTAGAGGCTTAAGCACAAAGCTAGTCTGACCTCCCTCTCCCCCCCCGGTTTTTTTGCTCTGAAGTTTATCCCAAACAGCTTCTTGTTCAGCCTTCGCGCGCAGGTGTTGATGTAGAAGAAAGGTTTTTATGAATTGAAATGTTGCATGCTGCTTTGGAAGGGCGGTTACGTGGCTCGAAAAGTCGTTAAGGTTTACTTGACGCCTCAACAGAAGCAGCTTCTTCAAAGAATATGTCAAACCCTTGGAATGAACGAAAGCGAAGTTTTACGCTACGCTTTCATGAAATACGCTGAAAGCATAAGCCTAGTAACCGAAAGAGTACACGGAAGAATCTAAAAGTGTATAATCGCGCGCTCTTACTACTCCCTCTCCAGTTTTGATCTGCATCCTGCTATCTTTCTAGAAGCGGAAGTGGATGCTGCTAATTGGCTTTTAAGCCAAGAGAATTCTGCGTATATGCATCATTTGCCAAATCTTCTTCTCCTCCATGCTACTTCTCTCTTGGGAGGTCTGCCCCTAGGTTTTCGCGTCAATTCCTTCCAATCAAAAGCAAGGTCTGAAATCGCCAGTAGATCAGTGATTTTCTCACTCAATTCGTGAGGGTCCGCGACTATACCCTTCCAACGATCAACCGCTATCTCCTTGCAGTAACAACAGTTAATGTATCTATACAACGCCTGAAGATCTTTCTTTTCAGCCTGCTTGTAGTCCTTGTGCTGATTGTTCACCTGAACGACATTTGTTTTTGGTAGATATTTTGAGTGAACATCTTCAGTGAGAGGTAGCTCTTCAAGCAATGGTGGCTTGTCGCCTGTTGGAGGTCGATGGCGTTTTTCGGGTAGCGTCTCAACGAGCCAAACATTCGTCGAAGCAGTCTTAGTAATTGTCTTTTCTTTACCATTATTCAAGTGTTGAAATGACATTGCAGTAATAGTGATGATGCCTTCTTTCCTTCCAGCTTGCAGAATACACGTCCGATACATATCTTTCTTCAATTGTCCAAGAGCCATTGGCTCGATTTTCCAATAATAGATGATCTCAGGATCCCTTATCAGATTCTCATTGATATCATAGGGTTTCGCAGTGAAAGATTGTATAGTTTTACATTGGACCTGTGCATCTTCTGGACTTATTTCAAGACGATACATCGGTCCAGGTTTCACTTCTGGCTTTTCTGGCTTGTCAGTTTCTCGAGATTTCCCTTCTTTCTTTCTCAGCCATTCCTCAGGTAGTGCTCTTAGAATCTCCTGCCAAGTCTTCTGGAATGCCTTATAGAATTTCTTCCTTTGTCTTCTTCTCTTGCGAGACTCAATTTCCTCTATCTGCTCGCCTAGCTCTTTAGTGATTTCTTTCATAGTTTTAATAAATGCCTCAAGGAAAGAGTCGTTTACAAAAGCATTTCTCGACGGAGAAATCGTTCCATAAGGATAGTCAACCTGACCGTAAACCTTCCTTGCATTCCACGGATACATATCAAGCTCCTCAATTTCGGTTATGTCATTGTATACTTTGGCGCCCTTAGCAAAGACTGGAACCTTGTATTCTTCTGGTGATTCGACCCCTGGAGGGAAGAGGTATATTTCTAGGTCTATGGCGCCAAAGCCACCCTTAGTGTGGTATTCGCTTTTCGGAAAAGGGGTTCCTTCATATTTCATTGGCTTGACAACATACTTCTTCCCCTTGTAGTAGATTTCGACAACTACTCCAGTTTTCAGGAGTCTAGTTCTGCATGCTCTGGCTAAGTATTTCTGTAGTTGAGTCCCTGTTACAAGACTCATTCGAGCCTTTTCAAGTTGGTCAACAATCACCACACATCCCGACGATTGTGAAAGTTCTTTTGGTGCTGTTATATCATCTGATATGGTTGCTTCTCTAACATATCTCAGCCAAACCATTCTTGAGCAGCTTCCGATCTTTTTGCTATCAAGAAGACATCGGCTGAATATCGTAAGACGGCTACCTAAAGCCCAAAAACTAAGCAAGCCTAAGGCAAACTGACCTATTACACGACCTTCATCTCTTGCTTTCTTGTATTCCTTCATTACCTTCTTTATTGAGTCACCTATATGTTGAACTGAAAACTCAAAATTAGGTTTGCCTTCAGTGTCAGGCTGCCATCCAAGCGCGTTGTCTTCGACCTTGAGGTAACCATGTGCACCATCTTTTTTTATTTCAATTTTGACTTTTTTCCCTTCTTTTGGTAAATATGATGGGTTGCGAGCAAAGGCGTCAATCGCGTTATCCACTAGTTCTTTTAGACTGCGAAGTGGATTCACGGATTGTATTCGACCGATGTGTTCTATCAGAATCCAATCATCTGGAGTGCTAAAACGTATTCTCCTCTCTTCTACGGCGAGTTGCTTTGGCATGCAAACCTCACTCTTCGCTTTTCATTTTATATTTGGAGAACAACAACCACCTTTCGAATTGGTCTTCATTGTACAACGCTCTAAGGAGAGTAGTGATATATCCCACATCTTCGCCTGGGACCAATTTTCTAAATTTTGCCCTCGCTGGCTCAGGGCTTTGCTTGAAATACTCTAATTCGTTTGCAAGAAGAACCAGTAATCTCTTAACTCTCTTGACTCGTTCATTCTCACTATCTATCGGTTTTCTTGAGGCTGCAAACTGTATAGCTTGGGCGTCTTTCAGTATGGATATTACAGCTTCAACATTCTTCTCAGCTTGAGGTCGAGCGACTCCTCTTTTGTATTTCTTTAGCATATTTGGACTCAGTCCATACCTATCGCCACACTCTGAGACCGTAAGTCCGAGTTTTCCAAGAGCAATTGTCAACTCCTCTGAAAGATTGCTAGGAAGTTCTGAAAACATCCGCTGAGTTCTTCTACTTGATTTGATTCCTTTTAGGATATCTCGCCTTGCGACATATGGCTCAGATCGCAGTTCTCTGGGTATGGGTTTGAATTCTTCCAAACCTGTGACATTATGCAATTTGGACCTTAATTCCGCATCTACGGCTCGTCGCTTGCCGTTCTTGATGAGATGCATATAATCTTTTGTAATGTTGAGCGCCCTCTCCATCGCTGCCCAAGATCCAAATCTTCTTTGCGAAGAAAACCACTTCCGAAGAGCTTCGGCTTCTCGCTCACGAGCTGACTCAGGATTGTTCAAGGATCTTCTCTCCCTTATTGGTTAACATATATCTCGACTTCTGCGCTTCTTTTTCTATCTTCAGTAGTCTCATTTCAACGAGTCTTCCTATAACGCCTACTTGCATGGTGTTGACAACTTTTTCCGAGATTCGTATCTCTAATTCTTTAGAAGCCAGAAAGCTGAAGACTTCACTGTGAAGTTTTGTTGGTGTATCTGCTCCCTTCTTAATGGCGCGTAGTGTGAACAAAATAAATTCTAACTCTCCTGGTCTGGCTGAACTGATATGATCAATCAAGAATGATACTTCCTCCTTAGAAAACGGTGCCTCGATTTGTTTTTTATCCAAGAAGAAATCATCAATTATCGGTGAGTGCAATAGCGTGAATTTCAACCCAGCCTCAGTAAGCCCTATCATAGTAGACCCGTCTTCTAATTCTTCTATGCTAGCTAGGGACAGCCCAGTAAGAATACTATCTGTCCACCTCCTCAGAGGACCTTTGCCGACATAATAGTTCAGAAATCTCTGTTGACTGGAAGGGGTCTTCTTTGAAAAGCCTACATAGAGTTCTGCACCTCTTATTCTCCGTTTCTTATCCCTTCTCTTCGCAAAACGCCTGAATACAGTAGCCAGCTGAGCAACGTCTGCATTGAACCGCTTCAAATCGACGGATGTTTCTTCAGAAGAAATAAGACTGTTGATAAGGATTCGCATGACAAATTTGACTGGGGCGAGTCTATTTATCTGCCCCCAGATAGGCGAATTCATTATTTGCTTATCGATTGGTTTTGCCACAAATGCTTCTGTGAATGCCTTTTTAGGCATACTTAGAAGGGATGGAAAGTTAGGGTGCTCCACTTTGGCCGGTTTTTGGAATTTTCTAGGTCCTTTTGCATTGAGTTTCCCTTTTGTTTCAAGCAATAGTTGGTTCTTCACTGCAATTTCAACGAAATTTTCTACTGAAAGAAAATTGCCTCTTTTTACAAGAGCCTTGATTTTTCCGTAGGTTGTGCTATCAAGTTTTACGAGAAGTATTATATTTCATCCCCCACAATAAGTTTAACATAATAACTTATAAGTTTTACTAATAACTCTAACATTTAAACCTTAAATATTAACAGATTAACCATATTACGTTGGTAGCGTGCGCGATTAGAAAAAGGAGTTCTAACAGTATTTGTGAACTGTCCCAATTGTTTCACTGAAGGAGGCTTACCTTTTGAATATGAAGGCCCAATGTCAAGTCATGAAACAATATGCAAGACTATAGAGTCAGATCCTCAACCTCTATGGACATATACTTGTCCTCACCGTGCGTGGAAAACAATAAGGACGTAGACTGTTGTTCTTAAATCGCGCGCGCGCGAGGCTCTTCCCTTCATACCGACTGAAGAAGAGCTGGACCATTTAATTACAGGCGTTGGAAAAAAGGTTGGAACTTTCCTTCAGGGGCTTAAGGACACAGGAGCGGATCCAGGCGAGCTGGCAAAGCTGAGATTGATAGACGTCAACGAAGAAAACAGAACAGCTAACATTAGACCCGTCAAGGGCCATAATCCGAGGATCCTAAAAATTTCCAGTGATTTTATCAGAAGACTTCAAATGATGCCTAAAGAATCAGAGTACATCTTTAACTATGAAAGCCTCAAAAGCGGCCATCCTGACGCAAGGAAACATCTAGCCCGAAAACTAAACAGTCCTCGGCTGCTGAAAATCACCTTCACCACGTTCAGACATTGGAAAGGCACAATGGAATACCACAGAACCCATGATGTTCTATACGTCAAACAACTGCTAGGCCACAAACAGATTCAGAGCACCATGATCTACATAAACTTGGAAGCAGCAATATTCACGGATAGAAATGACGAATTTCACTTTGCAACCGCTAGAACAGTTGAGGAAGCAGGCAAACTCGTTGAAGTAGGCTTTGAATACATCTGCCACCATGAAGGCGTTATGCTGCTGAGAAAACGTAAGTGAAGTTTCATACCTACACTAAAAACTTTACACCTATCCTTTTAGGAAATGAACAGAATTTGCTTAGAAGTGTAGTTAAATTAAAGAGTGAGCAGAGCATATCGTAAAAGTGATTTGTGTCAGAGATGGTGTTGGTGGAGGCTTAGGTGGCTAAGACAACATTTGAGGAGA
>Ga0209986_10001650_pt1 | contig 21199 bp, 19 predicted proteins | sample BlataG_FD_183168 | JGI IMG/M metagenome (GOLD analysis project Ga0209986, IMG submission 183168) | Deep subsurface microbial communities from Black Sea to uncover new lineages of life (NeLLi) - Black_00105 metaG (SPAdes) (version 2) | ecosystem: Environmental > Aquatic > Marine > Oceanic >... | reverse complement strand
CCTCAGCCTGTTCTATGCCCCGATGGCTGTCCAGTAACCGCTGATACTCATTAGCAATATCACCCACCATACTTAGCCCGCCTCTAGTTATCAGTAAATAAATCAGATTTAGGGCTAGAGGGCTTACATCACCCAATTGCTCACGGAGCAGTCTAGCTTTATCATCAAAATGAAACTTGGGACTTTCAAGCCAAGCAATAAATGTGGCATCCTTACTCAGGCTGGCAATCTTCGTCAGGTCAGACTGCCATCTATCCAATTCTTTAGTCTCCAGGGCAATCTCAAACACTGCCTGTGAATAGCGTTTAGCATAAATCCTTCTCGCCACTACTAACTCCTCAAATACAATAGACCAACCCTTTTAAGGTTATTTATCAATCTCACCCCCTTAATCCCCCTCCCTTCAAAGGAGAGGGGGAGGAATGGTTTTTGAAGGGGCTTTGCCCCTTCAAACTTTCCCTAAAAACAACCCTAACCCTTTTTCAGGGTTGTGCTTTCCTCCAGCACTTTCTCAATAAGCTGGCGATGTGCTTCCTTATCCAGTGAGCGGTCAATAATCCTTCCTGCCGCCAGTATGGTTAGGTCAGCAAACTGTTTACGCAGGTCATCAATAGCCTCATCCCGCTCCTGCTGAATCTCCATACGCGCCCTTATGATAAGGGTTTCGGCTTCCTGCCTGGCTTCTTGCTGTGTCTGTTGTCTAACCTCTTCGCCGGTTCGCACTGCCCGGGCTATTACTTCCTGCCCCTTCTTACCAGCGGCTTCAAGCTGTTTTTTGACTTCCTCCTCAGCACGGGCTGCCTGCTGTTTAATATATTCAGTCTGCTCCATGCTCTCCTTAATCTTCTTGGAGCGCGCATCAAGCATCCTCATCAGCGGCTTATAGGCAACCAGATAAAGAAGACCGAACAGGATGATAAAATTTATAATTTGTGCCAGCAATGTTGGCAGATTTATGCCAAGATTAGCCAGACCTCCCATTTTGCCCCCCTTTAGTATGAGTACAAAAAGCTAATAAAGGTGCACTCAAACAAAAAGTATTGCCAGCAATACCATACCGGCGATAAAAGTGGCTCCTAAGATTGCGGCTGCAATAATAATACCTATAGAAAGAGGAATACCATCTTGTCCCATAATTTTTTTCTCCTTAATAGCAACTACACAATCATAGCTAAGATAATAGCTACAATCAGGACATAAATCCCGATAGCCTCAGCGAAGGCAGTAACCAGAATCATATTGGTCATTATGGGACCACTTGCTTCAGGGTTACGGGATAATCCCTGCAAAGCTGAGTAACCAATAAGTCCGATAGCCAGCGCTGGTCCCAGCATTCCCAGACCAACCGCTATCCCCACCGCCAACATTTTCATCGTTTGTGGATCCATTGTTTATCCCCCTTTCATAAATGATAAACTGGTATCTAGATTAAGCTGCCTCTGCCTCATGAGAAGCGGTGGCAACAGTAAGAAATACAAGAGTTAGCCCGCCAAAGATGAGCGCCTGGACAAAGCCGATAAGCAACTCAAGCCCGTAAAAGGGTAAAGCAAATATCCACGGGACGAGGAAAACAGCTATTAAAAGGAGTATCTCGCCAGCAGTCATATTGCCAAAAAGACGGAAGGTAAAGCTAATAATGCGAACCAATTCGCTCAGCGTTTCCAGAAAACCAACAAAAATATCAATAATCCCGGTGATTAATCCACTAAACCCGGCGCGGAGCTGACCTCTAGCTAGCTGCCCCAAACTTCTAAAAAAACCACCTACATTAACAAACTTCCCCAGATAACCAGTGCCACGTGACCTCAGCCCAAAGTATTCAACAAAGACAAAAGACATGAGAGCCAGAGCCAGGGGCATATTAATATCAGTATTGGCACCACGCAACAGATGGACTGACTCGCCTTCTACATTAGTAACCAGTATTGAACCAAATCCAGGCAGCAGACTCAGCCAAGCATTCATTATAACAAAAAGAAAGATGGTAGTCACTACGGGAAAGAATCTACGCCCGTTTTCCTCACCGGCAACCTCTTGACAAAGGTCATAAAGCCAGCCAAGAGCAAGCTCCAGAAAACATTGCAACCTACCCGGTATAAGCTTTATCCGATGAGTAACAGCATAGGATACTCCGACCAAGACAATAATAGTAAGCCAAGCAGCAACGATACTATTAGTAATAGGAAAGCCAAACAGATGGAAGACCTCTTCAGCAGGAAGCTGGGGCTCAGGTCTGAGAACGCTAAGCCAGCTAGGTAAGCCTAAATCACCAAGCACGCTCCTACCCAGAGGGCCAATGGCAAAGCCAACCACAAAGAGGACAATAAAAACGACCAGAATTCCAATTATAAGAGGGAATGAACAACCAAGGCAGCCTCGTTTAGGCACTAGCTTTTCCCTTCATTTCGCTTATTACCAATAAGGGGTAGAAGCATTTGATAGACACCGTAGAAAGCGACCACAATTCCAAGAATTAAGCCAATTATCCAAAATATACTTGTATCTAGCTTGTTATCAAGCCAGAGACCACCCCACACCCCCAAGGCAATAGAGCCACCGATAAAAAAGCCCACTCCGGTCAGTCTTAAAGCCGCCTCCCACCTACGCATACCTACTACTCCTGACCTTAAGCGGCAGATTAAATCCGCCGCTTGGGTCAAAACATCTGTTTAAACTCCCCTGCTAAGTGCTCTCTCCACGCATTAAAAGAGCCCTAATTGCTTCAATCTTTAGGTTTAGGGCTCTTTATTATCAATTTATAACTCTAGGACAACCACATCTAATAATGCTTTTAGTTTTACTGGGTCAAGCCTTCTTCTGGCTAAAAAGCCGAGAAAAGTCCCCGTCAAAATTCTTCAAGAAGTTATGCATATCCAGCACCTCGTCGGCTGATGCCATACTCACATTCCTGAATTTATCTAGCTCGGCCTCAGTGAGGTCAGTAATAACCTCAGGTGCTCTACCTTCCTTAATTACCATCACCACTAAACACTGAGTGCGGCAAGTTGGACAGAATACCCCCAAAAACCACAAATCTTCCTCATGACCGAGGACATCAATATTATCTACCTCATAACGCTGCCCACAAGCACCGCACTTTATTGAAGCTATCAATCTTTTGATTAAACTTTTGTCCACGGTTCAGTTTCCAATACTAAGACTTACGCTTATTAAAGTCCTCCAGGTCAAGGGTGTTAATAAAATCGTAAAAGGCTGACATCTTCCGCATCTCTTCTTGACTAACCTTCTTGTCCTTGCCACCAGCCTCACCCGTTTCCTGTTCCTCAATAATAGGTTTACCCGTCTCCTTGTCCAGCAAGATACTGGCTTTATCTAAAACTGCCTCCTCGACATAAATCGGCACCTCCACCCTTACCGCCAGTGCCAGGGCATCACTGGGACGAGAGTCAACCTCCATTTGCCCCCCGTCTACATTGAGAATGATCTTGGCATAAAAGGTATCATTCTTAAGGTCGCTAACGATGATAGAGTTGATAGTAGCCCCCAGGGTATCAATAATGGTGCGTAATAAGTCATGAGTTAAAGGTCTCGGTACAGTAACACCCTGAAGTTTTACGGCTATAGCATCAGCTTCAGCAGGACCAATCCAGATAGGTAGATAGCGCTCTGCCATCTTTTCTTTCAGAATCACCACCCGTTGATAATTCATCAGGCTAACCCGAATGCTGTCAATAGTCATCTCTATCATGGTCAACCCCCTAATTTCTCAATTCCCATATCTGATTTTACTCCACACCAGCACTACTGTCAACCAGAAATAATACAAGTCCATCAACTCGTTTCTTTGCTCCCTACCCTTCAATGGAGAAGAGAATTATTAGGCGGGAGGGCTTAGCCCACTTCTTCGTATTATGATATAATAATAAAGGTAAGAATTTTTAACCTAGCTGAAGAAGGAGGCATAATCATGCACCAAGGCCAGAAGGCTATTGTCTGGTTTAATGAGGTTACTAAGAAGGACATACCCCTTGTTGGTGGTAAAGGAGCAAACCTAGGTGAAATGACGAATGCCCATATACCCGTTCCCCCTGGCTTTATTGTAACTGCTAACGCCTACTATGACTTTCTACAAAGGTCAAAAATCAGTGATAAAATTCATAATCTGCTTAAACCACTAGACCCGAGCGATAGTAAACAGCTTCAACAAATTGCTGACCAAGTTCAACAAGTAGTTCTAGACGCTCCCATGCCACCAGAATTGGCTAAGGAAATTGAACAAGCCTATATAAAAATGGGGAGGGGGTTAGTTGCCATACGCTCCTCAGCCACTGCCGAAGACCTACCTGAAGCTTCTTTCGCCGGTCAGCAAAGCACCTTTCTTAATGTGCAAGGTGAGAAGGGGGTGGTAGCTGCTGTTCAAGCGTGCTGGGCATCCCTTTTTACGCCACGAGCTATCTTTTACAGGCATCACCAGGGTTTTGACCACTTGAGGGTGGGCATTGCTGTCCCAGTCCAAAAAATGGTACAGTCTGAGGCTTCTGGGGTCATGTTTACCTTAGAGCCGGTAACCAGCGATAGCAGCAAGATTATTATTGAAGCAGTCTACGGGCTTGGTGAAACGATTGTTTCAGGAGATGTAACCCCGGACACGTATATGGTTGATAAAGATGAGCTAAGAATTAGCAAAAAGACAATTGCTCCCCAGGAATGGAAATTGATAAAGAGCGAGGGAAGTAAAGGTGAGGAGACTAATGTTAAAGTAGTGCTTACTCCTGAGGAGCAAGCCCAGCAAAAAATAAGTGACGAAGACATAATTACTCTGGCTAAACTAGGAAAACGTATTGAGGATTGGTATCAATTCCCCCAGGATATTGAGTGGGCAAAGGAGAATAATAAACTATTTATCGTTCAAACCCGCCCGGTAACCACCATTAAGGAAAGAGAAGCCGAGGTGAAACCTGAAATTGAAGCCCCGGTGCTTTTATCCGGGGCACCTGCCAGCCCTGGTATGGCATCGGGACCAGTCAAAATAGTATCTGACCCCAGTCAAATAGACAAGGTAAAAGATGGAGATATCCTAGTTGCCGAAATGACTACCCCCGACTTTGTGCCGGCAATGAAACGGGCAAAAGCTATTGTGACCGACCGCGGGGGCAGAACTGCCCACGCTGCTATCGTCAGCCGAGAGCTAGGCATCCCCTGCATCGTCGGCACTAGACAAGCTACAACTACTCTGACTGATGGGCAAATTATAAGCGTAGACGGCTCACAGGGGAAGGTTTATGCAGGTAGAGTAGCTGGTAAAGAAGAGGTGGTGGCTATTTCCAGGGAAAGAATTAAAACCAAGACCAGGGTTTATGTAAATCTGGCTCAGCCTGACCTGGTTGACAGGGTGGCGAAACGTGATGTAGATGGCGTTGGTTTGCTCCGAGCTGAGTTCATGGTTGCCCAGATTGGTGAGCACCCCAGCTACATGATTAGCCAAAACCGAGGTCACGAGTTTGTAGATAAACTGGCTGCAGGATTAACCGCCTTTACCAAGGCTTTTAACCCACGCCCGGTAGTTTACCGAACTAATGACTTCAAGACCAATGAGTATAGAGCCCTTAAAGGTGGGGAAAAGTATGAAGCCGAGGAGGAGAACCCTATGCTTGGCTACAGGGGTGCCTCCAGGTATATTACTGATACTGATGTATTCAAGTTAGAATTAGAAGCCATTAAGAAAGTAAGGCAGGATTATCCTAACCTATGGGTTATGATTCCTTTTGTACGAACTGTTGATGAGCTGACACGAACTGTAAAAATTATGGAATCCGTAGGGCTAAAGCGCTCTGATAATTTTAAACTGTGGATGATGGTTGAGGTACCATCCAACATTTTTCTTATGGAAAAGTTTCTTGAAGTCGGTATTGATGGCATATCTATTGGCTCCAATGACCTTACCCAGCTTATCCTAGGAATTGACAGGGATAGTGAAAAGTTAGCCGAGACATTTGACGAAAGAAATGAGGCAGTGCTTATCGCTTTAGAAAGAGCCATTAAAGTATCAAGGAGTATGGGGGTTACCTCCTCTATTTGTGGTCAGGCACCCTCGGTGTATCCTGAGCTTACTGAAAAACTGGTGGAGTGGGGCATTACCTCAGTTTCAGTAAGCCCAGATATGATTGGGACCACCAGAGAGATAATTGCAAAAGCAGAAGCCAGATTAAAAATAAAATGATTAGCCAGCTTAATATTCGCCAGATGACTGAGGAGAGGGAAGAAAGCCTTTCTCCCTATGCGGTGAAGAGTAAGCTTTCGCGGGGCAGGCTTAGATATGAAGAGCCTTGCCCGGTACGCACTACTTTTCAGCGTGACCGAGACCGCATCATCCACTCAAAGGCTTTTCGCCGCCTCAAGCACAAGACACAGGTATTCATCGCTCCTTTGGGCGACCATTATGTAACCCGGCTGACCCACACCCTAGAGGTTTCTCAAATAGCCCGCACCATAGCTCGCGCCCTAAACCTCAATGAGGATTTGACTGAGGCGATTGCCCTGGGTCATGACCTGGGGCATACTCCTTTCGGGCATGTGGGTGAGGATGTCCTAAATGAGCTATACCCTAAGGGGTTCAGACATAATGAGCAAAGTCTGCGAGTTGTTGACCAGCTGGAAAATGACGGTTACGGGCTTAATCTTACCTGGGAGGTAAGAGACGGCATCGTTAATCACGCCAAGACAAGGATAGAAACCCTGGGGCAAGACTGGGGGAAGGTAAATAGCTTAGAGGGTGAGGTATGTAAAATTGCTGACATCGTTGCCTACATCAACCATGATATTGACGACGCCACAAGAGCTGACATCATCACTAAGGGTGATTTACCGCTTTCAGCCATTAAGGTGCTAGGTTTATCCCATTCGCAGCGGGTAAATACTATGGTCTGTGATATTATTGAGTTTTCATGGGCAGCCACTGGTCGTAATGCAACCGGTAGCCCAACTATAGGGATGAGCCCGCAGGTTCTGGAGGCAACAGATACCCTGCGTAAATTCCTTTTTGACAGAGTATATGACCTGCGCTCAGCCCAAGAGGAATCGGAAAAGGCAAGAGGGGTGATTCGTCTATTATATGAGTACTTTAAGAAGCATGAAGATAAGCTGCCACTGGAGTATCGCCTCCATAGTGATGAGACAGAACGGAGGGTGGTTGACTATATCGCCGGTATGACCGACCAATATGCCTTGAGAATGGCTGAGGAGTTGGCATTGACTAAAGGCAAGGCTAAACAAGCTAGCTTATTTATAACAGATAAATAACAGATAGAAGCGTGCTGATTCACTAAAGGAGGAGCAGATGAGAGAAACTAAAACTAAACAAATTTCCATGTTTGGAACTCAAGATTTTCCTTCTTATGAGGAAATAATAGAAGCTTATGCTAGGGAATTTAATAAGTATGTTACTCCTGAAGGAGACACGACTTTTGGCTTTTGGATGCAAACCATAGCTGACTTACAATTCTTAGATTTAGAATTGCAGGGACTAACCCGAAACTACTCCGTAAATCCTACTGAAAGAACAGTTGAGGTCGATGGTGACGAGGAATTTTTAAGATTGCGCATAGCTCATCTAGAAAAAGTAGGAGGGAAAGCAACTTTATATTCGGAACTAGTTGACGAATTCGGTGATACTAATGCCTATGCTTTCCATAACCTTTATCCCTTCAAAGGAAAGTTCTACCCCAGAGTAGTAAGAACCTTAATTAATACTTTCGGGCTGAAAGATGATTGCCTGCTTCTTGATCCATTCAATGGCTCTGGCACAACAACTCACGAGGCTTCAATTATGGGCATAAAAAGTGTTGGAGTAGACATTACGCCGATGGGAACGATGCTTGCCGAAGTGAAGAATGGGTTGCTCCTCACTGAAGAGAGTAAACTATCATTCTCGGAAGAAGAGTTGAATGAGATTCTCCAAAAGATAAAAAGGAAAGACTGGAGTCATGCTAATCCTGTAATCTTTAAGCTTATGCTCATTATCTATTTTGACACGGCTGACGCATTTGCAAGGACTTCAAGATATGACCGAAAGGGTGAGCTAGGCTTATTCATAGAGAAGTCTAACTATATTAAAAACTGTCATAAAAAGCTGATGGCACTCAAAGACAAATACGGATTAGATTTTGTGAAAGCTGATATTATTGAGGGGGATGCGTTAGAGTTAAACAATATGAAGAAGATGAACGGACTTTTTGACGCGGTTATCACTAGTCCTCCTTATTATTTCTCTATAGACTATGTTGGTAAAGACCAGATTGCCTACGACTACTTGGGTGTAGAAATGAAAAAGGTCGAGTCAAAGTATCTGGGAATGAAAAACAGCCATCAGGTGCGAAAGTTCAGAGGGCTACCACCTAAAGTCATAACCTATTACGCAGATTTAAAGAAATCCATAACTAACATTTTCTGGGCACTCAAGCCTAGTGGAACTTTAGCAATAATAGTCGGAGATAGTACAGTGAACTCACAAAAGATCCCTACAACTATGATGACCAAAAGTTTCTGCGAGGAAGCAGGCTTTAAATTTGAGAAGCTAGTATTTAATCCCTTACTCGGTGCAAGGAATAGAGCTATAAGAGGGGAAAGTATAATAATTTGCAAAAAACCTTGAATTTAAGGAGGAATAAACTATGCCAATTCTTAGACGACTTCTCCTTTTAAAGGACTATAACAATTTACCTGATGAACAAGCGGCAATGTTTCGAACTTACAGAAATAGAGTAGAGAAATTACTGAATTATACTAAAAACCCCACCCAAGCTGAATGGAATCCTAATTTTGAAATTTACCATAATTTAGCGCCAAATATTTTCCAATCACAAGACCTACATTCTTTTTACAAAGCACTATTTGATGTGACATCATATTACCAAAATAATAAAGCAGGTGTACCTAAGTTTATCAATAGTTTGATTGCCAAACTCGGACCTGCTGGAAATTTACAGACTGAACTCCACCTGAAAAATTTACCTAATAAGATGCTGGGACATAGTGGGTGTCAATGGACTGGAGGGAATGCAGATGATGTAACAACAGATGTAGTGAACCGAATCGGCAGTAGTCTGGTTTTCGTTGAGCTCAAAAACAGAGTCGATTCAGGATGTACAGCCGGGCGAAGAGAAATTTGGGAAAGTAAATTCTTAAAGATTCTCGATCATATAGTTAATAATAAAAATCTATATGCTCTTGGGACAAAAAAGGAATCATTATCTAGCATTCTTAAACGGGGCACGATAAGCCGTATTGAAATATACCTGGGCATTTTGTTTGACATACAAGGTAAATCTGCCACTGTGGCTACAGATAAAGCCTTCGCGCTGTGCTACGGTGGTATGGTTCAAGGCTACCGAAGAACACTTGAATTTCTAGCTAATAATAACATCTCCTACAATGAATTGACACCGACCGATTGTTCTGTAGAGGACCTCCTAGTAGAGTTTAGCTGTAATGGTTTAACTATTAAATTGGGAGCTGAATATGGAAACGCCGTCACTGATAAGTTATTTAATGGTCAAGGTGCAAATCTATCCACCCTAAAATCTACTATACAATCTCTTACTTACGATGATTTATGGCTATCCCAATTACTTGCAATCAGTGAAAGGAGTCTTCTTTTAAGTTCGAGTAACAATTATTTATTGTCCATCAATGATCTTTTATCAAAAGACCTGATGATTTATCAAAACGTTCTAACTTGGAAAGACATCCGCTATAAACAACCAAATGAAGCTTTACAACTTCTTGAAAATATAGTTAATGAAGTGGAACATAAGATAAATCTAAAATCACTACCTATTCCAATTATGGTAATCTTAATGCAATTCTATTTAAAGCAGTATACAGTCAAGGATTATATTGGAGATATTATTCAGATTCTCGCTTCAGTTGGGAGTTGAAGATGAGCGTTATAGAAGAGGTAAAGCAAAGGACGGACATTGTTGAGGTTATTGGCGAGTATGTTCGTTTAACCAAGGCGGGGCGCACTTTCAGGGGGCTATGCCCATTTCATAGTGAAAAGCACCCATCCTTCTTCGTCTATCCTGAGCAACAGAGCTGGCACTGCTTCGGTGCGTGTAACACCGGGGGCGATGTCTTTTCTTTCATTATGAAAAAACAGGGTATTGACTTCGGGGAGGCGCTGCGTCTGCTTGCCCAACAGGGAGGGGTTACCATCCCTTCACGATTTGAGCCTGACACCAGGAAAGAGGAGAAGGAAAGGTTATATCAGGTTAATGAGGCGGCAGCCCAATACTTTCATAATTTACTGGTTAACTCCCCGACTGGAGAAAAGGCGCGAAACTATGTTGCCAGCCGAGGTTTCTCACTGAAAACCGTTACTGATTTTCAACTGGGCTTTAGTCTAAATAGCTGGGATGGCCTAAAGCAATACCTAACGGAGAGAGGCTATACCGAGGGTGAGTTGCTGACCGCCGGTTTAGTAATAGAGGCAGAGGCGGGAGGAACGCATGACCGATTTCGCAACTTGTTGGTGTTCCCCATACATGACATCAGAGGGCGCATCACAGGCTTCGGGGGGAGGGTGCTTGACGATTCGCTACCTAAGTATATTAACTCACCACAGACACCAACCTTTGATAAGAGCAGTAGTCTGTACGGGATAAATCTGGCTGCAGCGACTATCAGGCAGCAAAGCCTAGTGGTGATTGTGGAGGGCTATATGGATGTTATCACCGCCCACCAGAATGGTTTTAACAATGTAGTTGCCTCTATGGGAACCTCAGTTACCGAGAAGCAGGTCGGGGCTCTAAAGAGGCTAACCAAAAATATGGCGTTGGCTCTTGATGCCGATGCTGCTGGAGAGGAAGCTAGCCTGCGGGGTGTAGGTTATGAAAATATTCTTGATGCTGAGGTAAAAGTTATCATTCTGCCCAGAGGCAAAGACCCTGACGATGTTATTAAGGGGGATGCCAAGCTCTGGCAGCACCTGCTGGAAGAGGCTTTACCTGTGATTGATTATACCTTCAATATGGTTACGGCTAAACTTGACTTGACCACCGCTAAGGGTCAGGCACTGGCGGTTGAAAAGTTAGTACCAATCGTTGTTAGAATAAAAGACACGGTACGCCAAGCTCACTATTTACAGAAGCTAGCCCGCCTGACTGACAAGAGTGTGCATACCATTGAGGCGGTGATAAGCAGAATGAAACCCGCTCCAGTTAGACACAAGGCTCAAGAGCTAAAGCCAGAAGCGGTTACCCATGCTCTGCATCCACTTTTATCCAGTCCTTTGGAGGAGTATTGTCTTTCCCTGTTACTTCAGCACCCTGAGCTTAAGGGTAGAGATGAGGGGCTTTTACCTGAATACTTTGAGAATAGTGAAAACCGTGAAATCTTTATTGCCTGGCAGCAAGCCGACAACCTATCATCACTCAAGGAGAGGCTTGATAGTGCAATCTGGGAGCACCTTGATTACCTAATAACCAAGAGCTTACCTGCTAACCAAATAGAGCAGAAATATGCTAACTGTGTTCTCCGTCTACAGGAAAAATTCCTCCGAAATTTGGAGGCAAAAAGAGAAGAAGTATTAGCCCTAGAAGCCGAGTCAGGAGGCACCGCTGCTGAACTGGCTAAGCTTGAGGAGCAAGGGATAGAAGTCAGTATTCAACTAGGAAAAGTTTTTGCCCAAAAGAGCCACGAGGAAAAGAGGTGAGAAATGGGTTTAGAAAACAATGAAGACACTACACGGTTCCTGCCCCAAAATAAGAATGATGAAGAGCTGCCTCAAGAGGAAAAGCTAGATATTGAACTTGAACCCCCCACAGTTCCCCAGTTAGAGGTACCGCCAGAACAACTAGAGGAGCAAGGGGTAGTAGATGACCCAGTTCGTATATACCTTCACGAAATTGGTAGAGTGCACCTCCTCACCGCTGAGGATGAAAAGGTATTAGCCAAAAAGATGGAGGAGGGTAAACGCATCAATGAAATTAAGCAGGAATATCTACAGAGACAGGGAAGATTCCCTTCAGCAACTGAAATAATGCTTACCATGCTCAAAGAGCTAGAGCAGGCGTCCACTATAATCCATCTTCTCCAAGAACAGCTTGATTTAACACCTACCGCCAGCTTTAAAGAGACCATTACCCATACCAAATTACGGGATAGCATCAACAATGAGATAAACCAGCAACTAACCCAGGCAATTGCCAGCCAGACAGGTAAATCTGTGCCTGAAACAGAGCAGATTCTTATCAACCTGTCACTAAATAGTAGCCTGTTAACCAAGGAAGTCCTAAATGCTATCGGAGATAGTGTCTGTCTAGCTGATATAGAGAATCTGGTGACGAGTGATACTTTGATTAACTCCATTCAAGTTTATGAAAAACAACTCAAGGTTTACCTAGAGAATATTGAGCATGAGGCGGAGAAGGCACAAAGGCACCTCACTGAAGCTAACCTGCGCTTGGTAGTCAGCGTAGCTAAGAAGCATATTGGACGAGGCATGCCACTCCTTGACCTGATTCAGGAAGGGAATATTGGGCTAATCAGAGCTGTGGAGAAGTTTGACCACCATAGAGGTTATAAATTTAGCACTTATGCCACCTGGTGGATTCGTCAGGCTATTACCCGAGCTATAGCTGACCAAGCTCGTACTATTCGCATTCCAGTTCACATGGTTGATACCATTAATAAACTGCTAAATGTAAGTCGCCACCTAGCGCAGGGATACGGACGGGAGCCCAGCCCCAGGGAAATTGGTGCAGAAATGGAACTGTCTCCGGAAAAGGTCAGAGAGATAGTTAAGGTGTCTCAGCTGCCAATATCATTAGAGTCACCTATAGGTGAGGAGGAAGATAGCCACCTGGGTGACTTTATAGAGGACCGCAATGCTTTGCCCCCTCCCGATGCTGCATCCAGACAATTGCTCAAGGAGCAGATTGATGATGTGTTGTCCACTCTCACCCCTCGTGAGCAAAGAGTGCTCCAACTGAGATTTGGTCTTGAGGACGGACGAAGTCGGACTCTGGAGGAAGTGGGGAAGGAGTTCAAAGTAACCAGAGAGCGAATTCGCCAAATTGAAGCCAAGGCACTGCGCAAGCTACGCCATCCCAGCCGAAGCCGAAAGCTAAAGGACTATCTGGAGTGATAAAGGTGGGGCAATCCTATCCCGTGTCTTCCCCTCCCCTTATTAGGGGGAGGGGAAGATGCTTTTTAGAGGGGCGGCAACCCCTCTTTTTTAATATCCTCCCCCTCATAATTAGGAAGATATTCATATCATAGAGAGGGGGAACGAGGGGGTGAGGTAGATAAATAATCCCCTGACTATGCTAAAATAGGCTGTCATTCTGAATGTAACCAAGTGGAATGAAGAGTCTGGGATTCTTCGCTGCGCTCAGAATGACAAGGGAGATAGATATTATTTCTATTACTAAAAAGTGGGTAAGTATGCTATCTGAGGAGCTTTGTAGATGATTCCTATTAAGCTAAAGATGCACAATTTTATGTGCTACCGGGATAATGTGCCACCGCTTTCTTTTGATGGTATCCACACCGCATGCATCTCAGGCAATAACGGTAACGGTAAGTCGGCACTGATTGATGCTATGACATGGGCATTATGGGGGAAGACCAGGGCTAAGAGTGATGACGACCTTGTTCGCCTGGGTCAGGGTGAAATGGGGGTGGAGTTTGACTTCGCTGTAGGACAACAATCGTATCGCATTATACGTAAACACTCCAAGTCCAGACGTAGAGGGCGGTCGGGGCAAACCATCTTAGAATTTCAGATAGCTGGCGGGAATGGCTTCAGGTCAATTACAGGCGATAGTATGACCCAGACGCAGCAGAAAATTATTGATGTTCTACATATGGACTACCCTACATTCACTAACAGTGCCCTGCTGCTACAAGGTCACGCTGACGAGTTCACTATCAAGCGACCGGTGGAGCGCAAGCAAGTGCTAGCTGATATTCTGGGGCTTTCCTTTTACGATGAGCTTGAAGAGCAGGCTAAAGAGCTAGCCAAGCAGCAGGAAACGGAAAAGACGCAACTTGATAGCACAATTAAGGAGATTAGTGATGGATTAGCCCAAAAGCCAGCCTATGAAGCTGAGTTTGAAAAAGCGCATAGCGAACTCTCCCACATAGAAAAGGTAATAAAGGAGCAAGAATCCAGGCTTAATAGCCTCAGGCAGGAAAAGGAATCGTTGGAAAACAAGAAGCTGCAACTAACCCAACTAGAGGAGCACATAAGAGATACTGAAAGAGACCTAGAGCGCTGGGGTGACCAGGTTAAACAACATCGCTCCCACCTCAAAGAGTATGAGGAGTTGATAGCCCAGCGGGCAGCTATTGAAGAAGGCTATGCGCAATTTATTGAAGCCAAGAAACTAAGTAGTGAGCTCGACCAGAAGTTTAGACTAGCCACCACTCTAAACGAAGGTAAGCATCGGCTAGAGATGACTATTGCTCAAGCCAGGCAAGAGTTGCTTAAAGACCATGCTCTAGTTCAAAGAGGAATTGAGGAACTGGAGGCTAGCTCACAAAAGCTACCCCGACTGAAAAATGAGCAACAACAGCTCCAGGTTCAACTACGCCACTTGGCTGAGCTGGAAGAAATACTACGCAAAAAAAGAGAGGGTAGCCAAGAACTACGAACTCAAGTTTCCCACCTAGAATCTAATAAAACTCAACTAGAACAGGAAATAAAGGAAATAGAAGAAAAGCTTGACCTCTTGTTAACCCAAAGTGGTACTAAGTGCCCCCTATGTGAGACAGATGTGGGTATAGACGGTTTAAAGCTCATTGAAGCCAAATATACTGCCGATAGGCACAGTAAATCTGATTCTCTAAGGTCAAGTCAAACCGAGCTAGCTTACAAGAAAACAGAGCTGGAGTCAGTTGAGAATGAGGTATCCCAGCTAGAAACAAAGCTAAATCAAGATAGAGCAACAATACAAGGTAAAGTTAGTATCCTTAGCCAATCAATCTCTGAAGCTGAAGAGGCTGGTATTAAGCTAGGCGAAGAAGGAAAAGGATTGGCTGAAATTGAACAGTGCCTAGCCAGAAATGATTTTGCAACTACTGAGCAAGAGGCCTGGCATGAGCTTGAAGGCGAATTAGCCAAACTTGACTACGATGGGCAGCAACACGAACAGGTGCGCCGCCGACTGACCAATCTAGAACAATATGAAGACCTCAAGCGAAGGTTGGAGGAAGTTGATAGGCTCATCAACCAAGAGAAAGAGGCTCTTGCTAGAGCCGAGCAAGCCGCTGAAGAATTGCGCCAAGGCTTGGAGGCTGATAATCAAAAAAGACAAGACCTGAGCCAAGAGCTCAATTTACTCCCCCAGCTGGCCAACGATTTAAAACAGGCTGAAACTGAACACCAAGCGCTAGCCGCACAACAAAAACAAGCCCAGGAAATAATGTGGAGTGTGAAGCTAAAGCTACAGCACTGTTCTGAACTGGAGATAAAGAAGAAGGAAAAGGAAAGGCTACTGGCTCAAGCCTCAAAGCAGGAGAAAATCTATAGAGACCTAGCTCAAGCCTTCGGCAAGAAGGGAATACAAGCTTTGCTCATTGAAATGGCGCTTCCAGAAATTGAAGTTGAAGCCAACAGGCTGCTGGGACGTATGACTGATAATAGAATGCATGTCAAAATTGAAACACAGCGGCAAACAAAGAAGGGAGATGTTATTGAAACCCTGGATATCAATATCTCTGATGAGCTGGGGATGCGAAATTACGAAATGTTTAGCGGTGGTGAAGCCTTCCGCATTAACTTTGCCATTCGTATTGCTCTATCCAAGCTACTAGCCAAACGAGCTGGGGCACCACTTCCCACATTGGTCATTGATGAAGGCTTTGGCACTCAAGATAGTGCTGGCATAGAAAAACTTAAGGAGGCGATAAACTCTATTCAGGACGACTTTGACAAGATACTTGTCATCACTCATATTGACGAGCTTGGAGATGCCTTTCCCACCCGCATTGATGTTATCAAAACTGCCGAAGGCTCAACCCTTGAAGTGAGTTAGCTAGCTTACAGTCCGAGGTCAGCAGCAACTGCCTGCATTGCCTTCAGCCCAACAATTTGAATTCATAATGGGTGCCTAGTGAGATCGCCAGCTTTGTGCTTGCTTATTGAGCTTCTTTATCACTATACCGGCGGTTATGCACGCCAGACCCGGCAGCAACATCACGAATACCCCCCAATACTTATATGGTTCATCAAGACCCATACCATAACCGTAGAACGATGAAATATAGGCAATTCCAACTACTATGGACCCTATCCAGAAGTATTTTGGTCTGGTGATGAACCCCCCGATAAGTGCCAGTAATGCACCGACAGCACCTGCGCACAATGTAATAAAATACCCAGCACCAGACCCCAATGTCCCCGTACTAACCCATGTCCAAGAAGATGAGAAGGATAGTGTTAATCCTAGTGCTATAAGCAGCAATCCAAACCAGGCGATAATTATTGATGTCACTCTCATCTCACATCCGACTCCTTAGTGATATGTCTCAATACTAACATAATCCTCAAGGGCAGGCAACCGATGAACCCCACAAAAAGGGTCAACACTGGAAGTGAGCTAGCCAATTTATAGAAACGAGGGAAGTCTGATAAACAAATCTTATAAACCGAGGTCAGCAGCAACTGCCTGCATTGCTTCCAGACCCAGCCCAATAAATTCGTCACGCTCAAGCCCAATTTCACTACACTGGGAGATTTGCTGTCTGTTTGCCCCAGCGGCAAATCTCTCTTCTTTAAACCTTTTCTTCACCGACTTGGCTTCAAGGCTAGCCAATTTTTTATCCGGACGAATCAGGGCAGCAGCAGTAATCAAGCCGGTTAGGGGGTCAGCACAAAATAGGGCTTTATCAAGCTTGGTCTCCCGTGGAATGCCATGCGCCTCATTATGGCATAGGATAGCGTGAGCCATGACCTCGCTGGCTCCTAGTTCTCGAACTAGGTCAGCTCCCAGCTTACTATGAGTACTCATATCCCCCCCAGTGAGCTCCGCATCTATATCATGAAGGAGCCCGGTAAGTCCCCACTCCTCCTCGTCCTCGCCAAGGCGCTTGGCTAAAGCACGCATAATAGCCTCAGTGGCAAGCATATGCTTCACCAGATTTTCATTCCCCACATTAACCTTGATGGAGCTAAGTGCTTCTTTCCGAGTCATTTTCCCCTCCTTTACTAGTGATTGGTTTTAAGAATACGGCTAATATAATAGCTATAATACTGAGCCCAGCGCAAATCAAGAAAGCGGGCTGATAGCTACTGGTTATATCAAATATCCTCCCTGCCAGAGTCGGACCAATAGCCTCTCCAATTGCTATGCCAAAGGTAACAGCACCTAGAATCACACCGAGTGAACTCAAGCCAAATAGCTCAGCCACCATTAATGATATTAAAGCTGCCCAGCCTCCATAGGCAAAGCCAAAAACAACAGCAAAGAGGTAAAACATCCACAACTCTTTGGTGACTAAAAGCCAAAGTAAAGCAACTGACATCAGGATAAAACAAACGGTAATAGCTAACTTATTACCAACCCTGTCACCAGCACTACCCATTATAATCCTACCAGCAATACTTACCCCACCGATAATAGCCAAAATATTGGCGGCACTGGCTGCTGAAATTTCCAGCTCAGTGGCATAGATAACAATATGAACCATTATAGCCTGTACAGAAACACCAAAACAGAGGAACATTGCATAAAGCATCCAGAATTGCCTGGTATGAATCGCTCTCTGAAGAGAAAGCCCTCTGGCTTCTAAGTTTAAGCTTCCTTGCTCCGCTTCACCCTCACCATACGGCGATAACCCTATCTGACTCGGGTCACGCCTGAGAAACTGGGCTGCCAATATTATTAATACCAAAACTATAATACCTATAATATTATACGCGGCACGCCAGCCATAGCTAGAGATAAGCCAATTGGCTAGCGGGGGCATAACCATTGTGCCTGCACCTATCCCGGCTAAAACAATGCCGGTCATCAGCCCTCTTCTCTTAACAAACCACCTTGATACTGCAGATACTGTTGAAACGTAAGCACCACTCAAGCCAATACCTACTATTACCCCATAGAACAGGTATAACTGCCAGATAGTACTAATCTGCGACATTAATAAATAGCCTGAACCTAAAAACAAGCCGCACCCTATCATAACTATCCGGGGGCCAAGCCTGTCACTTAATCTCCCGGCAAAAATACCAATAAAACCACTTAACACGAAAGAAAGTGAGTAGGCGCCTGAGGTGGCTGCCCTTGTCCAGCCAAACTCTATTAATACTGGCTTGAAAAAGACACCAAAGCAATAGAATGCCCCCCAAGTTACCATCATGATAAGAAAGGCAGCCAAAGCTACAATATAGCCATAGAAAAATTTGGGAGCCCCATTTTTAGCCAAGTCTATTCCCTTCTCTCAATCAGAATTATAATTAGTGATTGGTTTTAAAAATAAGGTTAGTATAAAGCCTACAATACAGGCTACAGTAAAAACCAAGAAAGCTAGCTGATAGCTACTGGTTACATCAAATATGTGCCCAGCCAAAACCGGGCCGATAGCACCCCCAATTGTGGTAGGGCAGAAAACAGCACCAAGGATTACACCGTGTGAACTCAGCCCAAAAAACTCAGCTACTGACGGTGAGATCAAGGCAAAAAAGCCCCCATGGGCAAAGCCATATATACAGGCAAACAAGTATAACATCCACAACTCTTTGGCCACTAGCATCCAAAGCAAAGACACTAATAGTATAAGAAAACAAACAATTATTGCCAACCTATTTCCAGCTCTATCGCCAGCACTACCCATTATAAACCTACCGACAATACTTACCCCCCCGATAACAGCCAAAATATTGGCGGCACTGGCTGCTGAAATTTCCAAGTCAGTGGCATGGGGGACAATGTGCACCATAATAGCCTCGGCGCAGAAAGTAACGAGGAAGAATATCACACAAAGCACCCAGAATTGCCTAGCGTGAATTGCTTCCTGGAGAGAAAACCCTCCATCTACCGAATTTAAACAGCCAATATTTACCTCCTCTTCACCGTCTGGCAACTGCCCCATTTGAGCCGGGTCGCGTCTTAGAAATTGGGCTACTAATATAATGAAGACCAGAGCTATAATACCTATAATAAAATAGGAGGTGCGCCAGCCATAGCTAGAGATAAACCAATTTGCTATGGGGGGCATAATCAAGATGCCTATGCCGGCGCCAGCTTTGACAATGCCACTCATCATTCCCCTTCTCCGGACGAACCATCTAGCTATGGTAGATAATGATAGAACATCCATACCACTCATACCAATACCTACTATCACACCATAGAACAAATACAGCTGCCAAATAGTATTAAGCTGCGACATTAACAAATAGCCTAAACCCACAAAGAAGCCGCAGACTACCATAATCATCCTAGGACCAAACCTATCGTTTAGTCCGCCTACAATAATGCTAATAAAGCCCAATATAAGGAAACACAATGAGAAGGCACCTGAAATCATAGCTCTCGTCCAGCCAAACTCAATCAACAACGGATTAAAAAAGATGCCAAAGGTGCTGTATAGGCCCCACCCCACCACCTGAATGAAAAAGCCAGCTAGAACCACAATATAGCCGTAGAAAAATTTGGGAGCCCCATTTTTAGCCAAGTCTATTCCCTTCTCTCAATCAGAATTATAATTAACGATTGGTTTTAAGAATAAGGCTAATATAATAGCTATAATGCTGAATCCAACGCAAATCAAGAAAGCGGGCTGATAGCTACTGGTTATATCAAATATCCTCCCTGCCAGAGTCGGACCAATAGCCTCTCCAATTGATATACCAAAGTTAACAGCACCTAGAATGACACCGAGTGAACTCAAGCCAAATAACTCAGCCACCATTAATGACAATAAGGCTGTCCAACCTCCATAGCCAAAGCCAAAGATAACAGCAAAGAGGTAAAACATCCATAACTCTCTGGTGGCTAAAAGCCACAGTAAAGCAACTGACATCAGGATAAAACAAGTGGTAACAGCTAGCTTATTACCAATTCTATCACCAGCACTACCCATTATTATCCTACCAGCAATACTTACCCCACCGATAATAGCCAAAATATTGGCGGCACTGGCTGCTGAAATTTCCAAGTCAGTGGCATGGGGGACAATGTGAACTGTTATAGCCTGCACAGAAACGCCAAAGCAGAGGAACATTGCACAAAGCATCCAGAATTGCCTGGTATGAATCGCCCTCTGAAGAGAAAACCCTCTGGCTTCTACACCTAATCTGTTTTCCTTTATCTCACTCTCACCATACGCCGACAATCCCAGTTGACTCGGGTCACGCTTGAGAAATTGGGCGGCTAATATCACTAATACCAAAACTATAATACCAATAATAGTATAGGAGGCACGCCACCCATAACTAGAGTTAAGCCAATTTGCTAGCGGGGGCATAACCATTGTACCCACACCTACACCAGCTAAAACAATGCCAGTCATTAGCCCTCTTCTTTTAACAAACCACCTTGGTATAGTAGATGCCAACGGAACATACATGCCACTCAAGCCAATACCTAGTATCACCCCATAGAACAGGTATAGCTGCCAAATAGCATTAATCTGCGACATTAATAAGTAGCCTGAAGCTAAAAACAAGCCACACCCTGTCATAACTATCCGGGGACCAAACCTGTCATTTAGCCTGCCTACGCCTATAGCCAGAAATCCGTAAAGAAAGCAACACAATGAGTAGGCGCCTGAGGTAGCTGCCCTTGTCCAGCCAAACTCTATTAGTACTGGCTTGAAAAAGACGCCAAAGCAGTAGAATGTTCCATAGGCTATCACCATGATAAGGAAGGCATCCAAAGTTACAATATAGCCGTAGAAGAGTTTAGGTTTTTTGTCTGTGGTCAAGTATAAATTCTCCTTTAGTCAGAAGCCCGGTAACTTGAGCTAATGATAGATAGCCTCAGAAAAGGCAAAGAAAACTGACCAGGTATTTCTGTCAACGGCTGCTGGCAGAAATGGTCAACTGGTCAAATTCAATTAAAAAATAGGGAAACAATTGCTATCTAGTTAGGTAGGAATTGTTTTTCATGTTATGTTAACTAATATGCCTCCGGGCAAGATTCTGGCTAAGTACTGCCCGGTGGCTGAAGACTCCTCGCTGGCTATTTGCTCAGGGGTACCGGTGGCGACAATATAGCCACCACGGTCGCCA
>Ga0209986_10001649_pt1 | contig 21203 bp, 25 predicted proteins | sample BlataG_FD_183168 | JGI IMG/M metagenome (GOLD analysis project Ga0209986, IMG submission 183168) | Deep subsurface microbial communities from Black Sea to uncover new lineages of life (NeLLi) - Black_00105 metaG (SPAdes) (version 2) | ecosystem: Environmental > Aquatic > Marine > Oceanic >... | reverse complement strand
GAAATTTTATGCATAAAATTTCCAGTATATGTAATTGTAAATTTATTTTTTTTATTTCCCTCAGGTTCTATAAAATCTGCAGAGTCATAAAAATTTGGTATCACTTTTACTTTAGTTTCAGGAATCATTTTATATTTTTCTAAAAATTGTAGTTTTGCATAATTTGCTCTAAATACTATGGCATCTGCAGAAGATGCAACTTTATATTCTAACTTTCCATTTAATTTTCGAATATATTTATTTGGATATACAAAGTATTGATTTTGTGTCCAAGGATCGGAAAAATCTGCTATCCACGGAAGTCCAGTTAATGATTTTAATTTTAATGCGATAAGATGACTTACAACAGGTGTTGACCTTGAAACAATAGCATCTATTTTTTCTTTTTTCAAAACTTTCTTAGACCTATTCACAGCGAATGGTAACCAACCAATTCTATGATCTACCAGATAAATCCATTTAGGATTTATATTCAACTTATTTAGAATATAATTAATGGGCCATGGTTCTAATGAATAAGTTCTATGTATTGAAACAGTACTATGCAATTCAGATAAAAGTGTATTATCGCTTAAATTAGATGTGGATGTCTTTATGGTCACTACATGGCATTTCCACCCAAGTATAGAAAGATGTTTTATTAACTTTGCAGATAATATGCCTTCTGCTCCTTGAAATGGTGGAAACTCGTACGAAATCCATAGTAAGTTCTTCATGATTCTTTTATCTCTCATGTACAAACACCCTCGAAGTCTCTGAGCAAAGACTTTTAAATATTGATTCAAGTTTTTCCATATGTTTTTTATTATCCATATTTTCAGAAACAAACTTATAATTATTCTCTATCATTTGTTTTCTTAATACCTCGTCATCAAGTAACCTGATAATCGCATTAGCTAATGAAGTATAATCTTTTCCATCCACAATCAACGCATTTTTTTCTGGTGTAAGCATTCCTTTCCACCAGGGAAGGTCACTTAGAATTAATGGAACTCCACATGCCATAGCCTCATAAACAGCTCGTGGAGAACTATCGGATGAAGGTATGGAAACACAAACATCTGCAGTTGCTGTATAGTATGGCATTTCTTTTTCATTTTGTACATAACCAGCAAAAATAGTTGATTCCTCAACGCCTAATTCTGACGCCAGTCCTTTAAGTTCTTTTTCCTTTTCTGTAATATGATAACAAAATAAGAATTTTGCATTTGGTTTTTTGGATAATACGAGTGAAATACTTTTTATTATCGTGTCAATGTTATATAATTCTGTGAACCCCCTGGGACTGAAAATAACTGGATCGTCTCCTAATGCATACTTCTTTCTAATGATAGTTCTATCTACATTCAAGTTAAATTTTTCAAAATCTACGCCCCATTGCACAATATAATTATTATTAACAGGTGCTCCGCATGCAATAGCTGCTTTTTTACAATGTTCTGAATCAGAGGTTACGGCATCTGCAAATTTAAAGATGAATTTGTTTTTTAATTTGGCTAACTTTGACCTCTGCGGTGCTAATATAACATCAGAGCCATTAGGTGTCATCACAAAAGGATGAACACCAGACAAAGCACCATAAATCCCGTTTCCCATATCAACTGCATTGATAATATCTGGTTTGATTTGTTTAACAATTGATCTTAATGCAATTATTCGTTCAAACATACCTTCTAAACCGCCTAATACTTTAATGTTAAATCTATTTGAAGGTAGGTTATGTATGGTTACACCATGAAAATCAATTTTATAGGGTATATTAGATGGTACTGCGATATAATGTACTTCATGACCTTGCTCTACAAAGTATTTCATCCAAATGGACATGTGCCAGCTATTTTCCGCAGCGATGAAGCATATTTTCAATTTCTTAATCACCTTTTTGAATTATTTTTTGCCAAAAAATAGAATATTCTTTTACAATGTAATGTTTTTGCTTTTGCTCTCTTTTCATGGTCTCTCCTTTTTACGTTGATCTTTTCTCAACTATGTTCTCCTTATACCACTCGATATACCTCCTCACTCCTTCCTCAAAGTCCACCTTTGGCTTCCAACCCAGTTCTCTCTTAGCTTTTTCTGCAGAAACAATCTTTCCCTCAAAATCACCTGGTCTTCCCTCCTTATACTCGATCTCGACATCTCCTACTAACTTTTTCACGGTCTCCGCAACCTCTTTCACCGTTATCGGCCTCATCCCCTCCAAATTATACGTTTTATTCTCTGCAATGTCTTTCAGCGCAGCTACATTTCCTTCTGCAAGGTCTTCTACAGATATAAAATTACGTGACTGGTTGCCATCGCCGTGGATGGTTAAAGGTTGGTGAGATAATGCCCTTTTTACAAATATTGCAATCACATCTTCCCCTCTGCTTCTTGGACCGTAAGCAGTGCCATATCTTAGTATGGTGAATGGCAATCCATATAGAGTGTAGTAGTCTTTGCATATCATCTCGGATGCAGCCTTTGCGGTTGTATACAAATGTCCTTTCCCGCTATCAACAAAATAGCTGCTTGCATATATTATACGTTTAATTCGCGAGTTACGAGCTGCTTCAAGTACCTTCGCGGTACTCATTATGTTTAAATCCAGCGTTTCGAGAGGTATCTCCACTACTTTATTTATGTCGGAGAGAGCTGCAATATGAAAAACATATTCCACATCTTTCATAGCAACGTTTAGCTCGTCAAGTGAGACAATACTCCCCTTTATGAATTCCACATCCTCACGATGAGGCTTTCTAATATCGAAAACCTTTACGTCCAGATTGTTGTCTATGAGTTTATCAACAACGTGACTGCCTATGAAACCGCTCCCGCCTGTAACTAATATGCTCATTTACTCATTTATCACCCCCTTCTTTATGTATCAATCCGAAGCTACTACGCTCTTCAGAGACTCTACAACATAATTTACTTCTTCTTCTGTTAATCCCGGATACAAGGGCAAACATATGTGCCTATTACAAACATATTCCGCTCCCGGAAATTTGTCGGTCTTTTCGTTCAACATCATCTCAGGGTATTTCTTAAAAACTGGCTGAGAATGGCATGGGTCTGCGTAAACTTCGCCAGTTAACTCGACCCCATATTCATTTTTCATTTTATTCTTGACATGGGGTCTGTCAACTCCTTCTTTAAGATAGACTATGTATTTGTAATAAGAAGATTCCGCATTTGTGGGTATTTTTATTAGTTCAATACCTTCTACATCGCGTAGCTTTTCATCATAGATTTTCGCCACTCGCCTCCGTTCGCTTAATATCCAGTTAATTTTATTCATCTGCTCTAATCCGATGACTGCATGGATCTCGCTCAGACGCCAGTTATACCCAAATTCTGTGTGCATGTTAAACCGATGATCAGGCTTACCATGATCTCTTAGCATTAATGCCTTGTTATATATCTTTTCATCGTCAGTTGTGATCATACCTCCTTCCCCGCAGGTCATAACCTTAGTAGGGTAGAATGAAAACGCCCCTGCGATACCTAAAGCACCCGCCTTCTTGCCATCAATCTTGCTGCCATGGGCATGAGCAGCGTCTTCTATCAGAAAGAGCTTGCGGTCCTCGCATATATCTTTAATTGCTTTTAATTGGGCGGAGATTATACCACCAATGTGCACGAGTATGACTGCTTTCGTATTCTTCTGTATTTTCTCGTTAAAATCTTCTGGGTCCATGCAAAGGTCTTTCCGTAACGCGTCACTAAAAATCACTTTTCCACCTGCGTGTATAACCGAGGTTGCAGTTGCCATGAATGTGTTGGTTGGAACAATTACAGAGGAGTTTCTCACGTCTATGGCACGAAGGCATATCTCTAGCGCACTTGTTCCACTGTTAACGCCTATCGCATATTTGGTTCCCACAAACTCTGAAAATCTTCTCTCAAACTCTGCTACATACTTGCCCATCGCAAGTTGTCCGCTTTTAAGCACTTCTCCGATCCTACTCTGCACAAAAGAAAGGTTTTCATCCGTGAAAGGAATCCTTAAGATAGGTATTCTCATCTTATATTCTCACCTTGTTATTTATCTCATTTAATGAAAGACACTCATCAATAAGTGTCTCGTCAATATCGTCTGTTAGTATCATGTCTTTACTCTGATGGAAAAAATACTCCCAATGTTCCTTTGGCAGTTTAACTCCGCTTCTGATTATATCATCGTATATTTCAGTGCCAGGATAGGGTGCTAAGATACTGAGACTGTAATATGTAGAATCCAGTTCTCGCGCAAAGTCTAAGGTCTCTTGCATTTCCTCTTTAGTTTCGGTCGGAAACCCAATCATTAGATAAATTGTAAGGTCAATTCCCACCTTTTTTATAAGGGATACACAATCTCGGACTTGCTTTTTAGTAATTTTCTTCTTCGCCATTTTAAGTATTCTTTCACTTCCAGACTCTACCCCGATCTTCACTCGAACACATCCTGATTCTTTCATCAACCGTAGCAGCTCCTCATCAATAGTGTCCACTCTGGTATCACAAATCCAGCTTACGTCTACTAAATCACTTTCGACTAACAACTCGCAGATTTTTTTTATTCGTTTTTTATTCAAGGTGAAAGTATCATCAACAAAATAGAAAAGTTTTGTGCCATATTTATCATGCACATGCTTAACCTCTTCAACAACATTTTCCGGGGACCGAAACCTGACATGCCCCTTCCAAACTTTTTTGCTCGCACAAAAAGTGCATTCGAAGGGGCAACCTCTTCCTGTCATTATATACCCATAATCCATATAGCGAGTGTCATTTAAATATATATTTCTGCTGGGAAAGGGAAGCGAGTCAAGATCCTCTACGAATTCACGATCAGGATTATTCACAATCCTTTCTCTTTCATTGATATAGGTTAAACCCGGAATATTCTCAATCTTTACACCATTTACCAAATCTAAAAAGGTATATTCACCCTCTCCACGAACAACGTAGTTGAAATATTCGCTTTTTATAGTTTCTTCAGGTAAAACTGTTGGGTGAGTTCCTCCCACTAATATCTCGATGTGCTTATCTAATTCTTTAGCGATCCTTGAAACATTTTCTGTACTCCTGTATGTTCCTGTAAGCATCGTAATACCGATAATATCAGGGAAAAATCTTTCAATGTTTTCTCTAACTTCCAACCATAATGGATGATTTAAGTTGGATAATATCTTTTTGTAATTATCATAGCTCTCGAAGATCTCTCTTTGGTCGGCATAATTTTCACTACTTTCGTAGTCAGCATTGTATATTTTTACTTCGTGTCCATTTTTTGATAGAACAGCAGCTATGTAACCCAACCCCAATGAAAGTCCATTAAAATGACTTTTCATCAACCTGTAAAAGGGCGGATTTATTAATAAGACTTTCCTCTTCATTTGTACACCTCAACTAATACATAGTATGTTATATTTTCAACCTTTATAAATTCGCTTTGTCAAATGTAGTAGTTGCTGTAAATCATTGAAATCCTGAATATCTTTTGGTTTCAAGCCCCTTTCATCAAACACTTTTCGATAATAAGGCACATTCTCGTATGCGTGATGCAAGAGTTTGCTTAATTGTTCCAATTGGTATTCCTCCAACGGTTCCCGGCTCCACCACTGCGATTCCTGCAGGAAAGCGTATGTCTCCCTGAACACCTTCCCGTAGCGGATAGGGGGCGGGATCGTGCCGTATGCATACCTTACTGCATATTGGACGGACTTCGGCAATTTCCTGTAAACATTCCCGATCATCATTTATAATTTTTCAACCTCTTCTGACTCACGAATTATTTTATCTTTCGTTAATATCCCCGCTCTATAAAAATTCGCAGTGGCAACAATGATTTTCTTCGCTTCTTCTATCATCTCTTCTGTTATAAATCCACAATCCTTTTCAGGACATCTTTTGGTTTTATCTCCATTGTTATCAATACTTTTTTATTTACTTTGCATGTATAAAACCTCTTTCATCTCCTCGATATTTAAGGATGCAATCTCACAGGCTTTACCCAATGAAATCTCGCCTCTTTTATACAATTCACAAGCAATGGATACCCTTAAGTCTTTTCTCGCTGCCAAAAGTGTGCTATTTATATCTCCTTCAACAATGTCCTTTATTTCGATGCCGCCTCTTTCATCACCTTTTCCACCTCTCTCGCAACTGCTTCCCAACTACGATTCTCAACGACATACGTTCTTCCATTTTTACCCATCTCTTCTCTTAATTTTTTATTCTTAAGCAAAGTTATAATTGCATCTGCAACTTCCTCTGTTTTTTCTGGATCCACTAATACACCCGCGTTGTATTCCTCTAAAGCCTTAAAATCTTGCGTATTCGTTGCAATTACTGGCTTTCCACAAGCCATGTACTCCCACAATTTTAATGGAGACCCCGGTATGTCTTTTTTCTTTAAAATAACGCCAACATCAAATATATTCACATATTTTGGCACTTCTTCGTAAGGAACTCTGTTAATAAAAATAAAATTGTTTGTTAGGTTCAAGTCGTTAACCATCTGGATAATCTGTTGTTTCATAGGTCCATCGCCAACTAATATAAATTTTGTGTTCTCGACTTCTTTTAATATTAAAGGAGCACTTCTTATCAAATCTTCTAATCCATGCCATGGAGCAAACGAGCCAGAAAAGCCTATATGATTGTAGTTATTATCTAAGTTTAACCCTTTCCTTCCTTTTTTTTGGTCTATTGGTCTAAATAAATTGGTATTTGTACCATTCTCAATTACAACGATTTTCTCATCCGGTATATTATATTTCTTTTTAATCGCTTCTTTGATTGCTTGAGTCACAACAACAATTTTTTTCGCGTGTTTGTAGTTGAGTTTTTCACTTATTTTTGCGATGCATACGTTTAATTTAGATGTGTTAGATAGTTTCATCTCCTCCATCGCTAAGCCATTTATTTCAACAATATAAGGTATTGTAAAAATTTTGTATATAATTAATTGTGAAAAAGGAAGTCCACCGTGTCGCGTGTAAATCACATCAGGTTTTATTTTGGTACAATAATAAATAAGATAAAAAAATAGGGCTAATTGATAGGATAAGGATAAAAGAATAGGTTTATTTAATATAGGTATATATATTATCTCTTGAAATTTGTATTTAATGTTTTTTGGTTTTGGTGCAAAACAGATCGTATCATTTCGCTTTGCTAAGTTTCTAAGTAGTTCCATGATGTGTATAGTCCGTGCATCTACCCCATCCAGTAGAATATTACATGTCATGAATATTTTCATTTTTTACCCTCTATTTCCATATCTCCGCCCCACCATTATTATAAATCTTACTCTCCCCAACAAACAGATGTGAATATTCTGTTATATCTGCCGTCTCCATGGGATAAAAAACTACACATACCTCTTCTTGTACAACATTATAACTCCTTAAATAGATATATCCTTCGTCTATCGTCTTATTGTTCTTAAAGAAATCGCCATGAATACTTGGTCTCTTATCTATTGGATAACCAAGTGATAATCTTGGACCCGCAAAACCATCACAATATATCCTTAAATTATCTGCACCATACTCGTACAACCACTTCGCACCGATGACTTCTTGACCGTGAATATAATACACGTCATACTGTTCTCCTTCCGAATTTAAAGTAATCGCACGCGGAACGCCAAACATCTGATAGGTAACACCTGTAACGCAAAGAAAATAAGGAATCAATACCAACAATATGATTAAGTATGCTCGCACCTTTAAATGTCTCGATAAAACTATCCCACCGATCACAAAAAAGACAGATAAAATCGCGATTCCAACAGCATATAACCTATCCATACCATAATGTGCTGAAATATATGGAAACACAACCGTCACAGCGAGCAATCCAGAGCAAACGAGTGCAATCACGAAATATGTAACTTCAAACTTCTCCTTTAAAAAATCCAACTTCTTAAAATAATGTTCTGGAAATGACATCTCCTTATATCTTCGTATTAACGTGATAATTCCGATTCCAATAAACACAAATGTCAGCCATGTAAACACAAATTCTATCTTATGTGGAATGTCCTTTTGCGTAATGTCTTTCCCGAGCATCGCGTGCATACTTTCACTTCGCATTTCTTCTATAAAGAACTTGTTTAAATTACTAAGTGTATCTTCTACGAACCTAATGCCCTCATTAAACGCCCTTTCGGTTACCTGAGAATACCAGAAAAAGATAAAAGCAAAGAATAATATCACGATCGTTAAACTTATTACTTTTTTAAATGTGTATTTCTTTGACAGCATCTCAATTCCTATGAACGTTCCAACCATGACAAAGAAAAATATATACGTAGTTGAGTAGTGGGATACCATGCACGATGCCATGAATACGATGAATAAAACTCTCTTTTTTAGTGGATCTATTTTATCATTGAACAGCGTCATCATTGCCAACGCAAAGAATAATATCGCAGTATTTGTGCGTGAATCAAGTGCAGTGTACAAAAAAATATGTTGAAACATGAAAAAACATGATGCAAGAAATGCGTAAGAATCTCCGATATATCTCTTTGATAAAACATATACCGCCAATGGAGAAACAGCATAGATCAATGAATAAAGAATTTTAAAGAGAAACTCCGGACTTATGTTTAAGATAGAGTGGTATATCGCTGGCAATAATGAGATGGAAAGACATGCATCAAGCGTGGAATGCCCAAATATGCTCCAATGCAAGTTATTTAATGTTGTCCGAAAGAAATAATATTCTGTATGTGTATCTACTCCAATGAGGTGATTTGACCTCAACGACATCAAAAATAAAAGCGATATGCTGATTAAAAATATCACAACTGGATAAAGTCTCTTTGAAAATTTTTGATTGAAAAAACAGACAAAAGCAACATAAATTGGAATTAAAAATAGCATAAACATCAAAATGATATTATTATCTGTCGTGTTCATGATATGCATTCCGAATACGCTCAATGCTGGAAACAAAATTGGAACAGTCAAAAAAGCTTTTTCTGATGTGCTTAATTTGAGATTCGGGAGATAAAAAATTGGTTCTTTATTTATTTTATATCCAATGATCACCAATACAACAAATGCAATATTAAACGAGATCAAGAGAGGAGCAGTCGATAGCGGTGTTTCGTAACCAAGGCTGAGTGATAAATTATTCACTAACAGTCCAAATAACATTAAAAATGAAATGCTTAGTCCTACCGACAGCACAAACTTTTCAGTGGATCCAATTTTATCCAATTTTAGAATCTGAAGGATTAATAGTCCCGGTAAAATGGTAAGAAAGAGGAACCCTATGATTTGTCTTAAGAATGGGATGTTTAAAAGTATAGCAATATTCGTTGCAATAAGAAATGCCAATATGAGAACGAAAAAATTTTTGACACCCGAAGTCTTTGATAATTCAATCATCTAAAATTCACCTACATGATTAAACAATTCGATGTATTCTCTAATAATGTGGGTAATATCATGTTCTCTTTCAACATACTTTCTTCCATTTACGCCCATCTCTTCTCTTAGCGCCTCATCTTTCAATAAAGTTTTCACATCTTCAATCAATTGATCAAACGTCTTCGAACGAAAACCTAAACCCTTCTCACAAAGCAATTCATCGGGATCCGCATTAAGACTCACCACGGGCACATAATGCATCCACGCCTGGATAAATGCATGTGGGAATCCCTCGAACATCGATGTATTCACCAGAATCGATGCTCGACTGAAATATTCATTGATTTCATTGAAAGGTATAACACCTACGAAATCCAAATTCGGAATTCTTTTTGATTTCGCTTTTATCCTACCGTAAAATTCCTGGTTTCCAGAATGTCCCCCTATCATTTGGAATCTTGCCTCTGGTATTACTTCAGCCAATCTCACGAATAATTCAGGCTGCTTCACCTCAGCCATTGCACCAACCCACAACACGATAGGTGGATTTGTTTTTTCAGGCATTCCTTGTCCGGCAAGTGGAAATGGCATTTTAATCAAAAAACCATCATTGCCAAAATTCTTTTTCAGCATCTTTTTCTGATATTCATTTTGAACGATAATAGCATCTGCCAGTGTAATATCCAGCCAATTGCCAAATGTTCCAAAACTAAATTTAGATTGGCTAAACTCTCTAATTTTTGTAGTAACAAGCTCTCTATTAACTAATGCATCTGAAGCGATATCACAAACAAATTTTTTCCTTGTAAGTCGACAAAAAAGTGAAGTTGTCACTCCACCTGTATGAACATAAATACGAGCGTTAGCTTTTCTCATCGCGTCCCATATATGAAATACTTTTGATATAATATTCAACACCCTTAACCGGCAAACATCCTCCTGAATTTTTATTATCTCCATACCATTTATATATTCAACAGATGCTTCCCCCTCGCCATAAGTAATAAAAGTTATTTTGAAATCGTGCTTTATGAGTTCCTTTGCTAAGATGACCTGATGGACATCAGGTCCTATTATATTGTCAGTATTCTCTCCAGCCAGTAACGGATATGCGCCCAGCGCAACAAAACATACTTTTACGCTCTTATTGCTCCGATTAGTTTGTTTACTCATCATAATTGAAGCCCTCACCTTTTCCCGATCTGTCTTTTTACACTTTCCATTAAAACATTAGAAAAAAGATGGAAATTGCTAAAAGGATACTTGAGCGTTGAACATAAAACATTGAAATCGAATGCACAGCACCCTCTTCAACCAGTTCTCTTACAAGATTTGATCCCATAAATCCATCACCACCTGTTACCAATATCTTTTGCGTTTCCATATTTCTATTATTCCTTTTTGCCATCTCCCTTCAATATTTCATTAAGTAAAACTTCATCTGGCAGATTATCTAAGTTGTATTTTTCTATATGCGAATAATATCTTTTAAAAGTCTCTATTGAATTATCTGTAGGGCGCCACTCTTTTGGCTTTTTCCCGCAAATTAATATCGTGTCACGAAAGTTTGGGACATGGCCAGATACCTGTTTGTATGTTTTGACGATAATTTTTTTGAAAAAGGTCCCAGATCCGGCGCTATCAATCATGATGTTTATCATTGTTGAATTTACTGCTGTTAAGCTATGATACCGTAGTATTTTTTCTAATTCAGATCGGGTGTATTCTCTGATATGGGATCTGTACTCTCCAATATTCCAATAAATAAAGTCTGCACTAACCTGATTAGTTTTTCCAAATAATACCTTCAACCTGTTTACTAATGCCACAGCGTTTGGAGTTTCTATAATTAGCAGCCCATTCGGTTTCAGTAATTAAATTGAATAATTTAACAACTCCCTTGGACTTCTATGCAAATGCTCGATAATATCGATCAATAAAACAACATCAAAATAATTCTCTTTTAGTTGTGGTGATCCTGCGGATTGTGATATTAGTTCAATATTCATTCGTTTTGCAAAATCCTTAATTCTTTCTCTGTTTTTGCCAATTAGATGCCAATGGTCATTAAGATCATCAATCGCTGTGATCTTGCAGCCCAATTTGGATAAAATTGCTTCAAGATCACATGGACCAGAGCCTATAGATAAAATTTTCGATCTTGGAAGAGAGCACTCTTTCATTATTCGCGATACGATGTGCATATATTTATTTAAATTATTGTTCACATACCCTGAAAACGGAAATTCTTTTTGCATCTCTAAAAATGCTCGAGCAATCTCATTTGTTTGTGTTTCCATACTATTATCATCTCCTATGTTATCGTTACTCTTTACATCTTAATCATCTTATCCTATACTACTGTTTCGTCCATTCAACCGTCCTTCGAATCCCCTCTCCAGGCGATGCCTTGGGATCGTGCTTCGGATCATCATCATGTTTGTCATTACAGAACTTCTTATCCCAAATTTATGGGCGTATTGAATGACCTCAAAAATGTCTTTGAAGAGCAACGGTTCACCCCCCCCCAGTCCTAACGTAGGTATTCCAGATAGATTCATCTCGTCTATTATCCATTTAAGATCATCCAGAACCAATAATGGCTTTTCTGTTTTAACGAGCCCCTGCCCAACCTCACAATAGATACAATGCTGATTGCATTTGTTCGTTAGATTGATGCTGACGGAGATGGGTGATGGTATGTTCAGATATAGGCTCTTGAGTAGGTTGATGTATTGTTTCGTTTTAATCACCCTTTTTGTCCCCCTTCCTCTCTATAACATCACTTATCGCTTGTCTAATCGTATCTTCGATCGCTTCATAACTGTACTTCTCTATTGCTTTTTTTCTTCCGTTTTCTCCAATCCCTTTCGCATGTTCAGGATTCAATATAACCCACTCCAACTTCTCTTCTAAATCCTTAACATCGCCAGGTTTAACAAGAAAACCATCAACCCCGTCTTCAATAGTATCAATAATCCCGCCAACCGCAGAACAAACCGTAGGCAAGCCCATAGATAAATACTCAACAACTTTAATCGGATTTGCCGCTCTATTTATCGCACAATCAATCTTTGGGCAGCAGGTAATGTCGCACGCAGATAAGAACTTCGGAACTTCTTCGTGAGGTTGTGGCGGCACTATAATAACTTTATCCTCGATATTAAGGTCATTTACAAGTGTTGGTACATCATCATCCATGTTTGCCCACGTACTTATTTTCCCACCTATTATAATTAAATTAATGTTTGAATGCTTTTTTGATAAACTTTCAAGTGTTTGAAGTAAAATGGGTAATCCTTCAGAATATCCAAATCCCCCTGCATATCCAACCACAATATTATCATCTTTTATTCTTAAGTCTTCTCTTATCTTCTTTCTAACATTTGGATCGAGATTAAAGAGGTCCGTATCTACAAAAGGAGGAAGATAAACAACGTTTTTACTCCCATATCCTTTTGCTTTATTAATCAAATAAGGGCTAATTGCAAAAACAACGTTAGCATTTTTTATAATATATTTATATATAGCATCCGGAAGATGATGTGGTTCTTCATCGATATAGTGTAAAATCACAAGTTTGCCAAATATTTTTCCTAAAATAACTGCTGGAACTCCAGATAACACAGTCACATCTGAAAATATTGCATCACAGTTTTTAACTGGTCTCCACGCATAAATGAAGGCTAAAAAAAATGGAAATGCTTTTAAGAAGTTTGGCAAGCGTGAAGATAGATGAATTGTCGTTGAATTTAATAATGGATTCACGTCTTTGTGTTCAATACGAAATTTAATAGAATAATAAGAATAAGAGATAAGATCAGTTTTAATTCCCGATCTTTCAAAGATGTGTAATATATTCTTTAAGCCTGCTGTACCACCTTGCCAATCACTCAAACTAGAGTAGTATATGCAAACCATGTTGAGTTTATTAAATTTCAGATCAAAATTCATTTTTCCCTCTCTTTTTCACATAATATCCCAAACACTGTAAAATATAATTGATAGGCAGGCGCCCTCGGTGGGCAATATCTTTTCCCCCCTTTCACTATATCGTATATGTGTACTATTTCCATTTAAACGTTCCTCTTCAATGGTATGAGATAGTTTAATAATACTTTTCCTCCTCTAAATAATATTTCTGGATTTTTTATTAACCTTAAAGTCCTGTATGCACGTATCGGATGCAAATAATACCAAACATAAAATCGTTTTGTGAAAGATTCTAATTCCTTTTGAGTCAAATCTTTTGGGATATATTGTGGAGGGGATCCAATTGTTATCGGTGAAAGTTTACTACCACTAAAACTACACCAATTTATATTTTCAATGACCTTTTCTTCTTTTGCAATCTCCAATAATTCCGTCTCTGGCGGTATCCATACTGGTGACACAGAAATAAAATCTGGCTTGATATCTTTTATTAAGGATAAAGTTTCCTTTAACGTTTCTTTGGTTTCTCCAGGTAATCCAAACATAAAATATGCTGATGCTTCTAATCCAACTTCCTTTGTTATTTTGAATGCGTCCCTGGTTTGGCTTACTGTTATACCCTTTTTTGCTCTATCCAATATTTTTTGCGAACCAGATTCTACACCATAAGATATATGATAGCACCCTGCTCTTTTCATTTCTCTAAGTAAATCACTTGTGACAGTATCTACTCTTCCCTCACAGCTCCATATTAAGTCAAAATTCCTCTTTATCATCTCTTCACAAAGTTTCATTATCCTTTTTTGATTTAACGTGAACACATCATCGTAAAACCGTATTTCTTTGATGCCCGACGACACTAAATATTCTATTTCTTCTATAACATTTTCCACACTCCTATATCTATATTTATTTCCAAAAACGGATTTAGAACAATAGATGCATCTAAATGGACAGCCTCTGCTCGTCATCATTATTGAAAATGGATTTCTCCTCCCAAAAGGTAGACCTGCCACAACTTTTTTAAAATCTATAGATTCCCTCGAAGGAATCGGGATTGAATCCAAATTTTTTATTTGCTCTCGTGGTTGTGTCAATTTGATAGTTCCATTTTCTCTAAAACCGATACCATTTACATTTTTAAGGTTTTTATCTTTATCATTTTCTAAAGATTTTATGAGTTCTACAAGTGTTATCTCCCCCTCTCCAATAACAGCAAAATCAATATCTTTTACTGATTCCATGAGTTCAATCGGTACTGCAGAAGGATGAGGTCCGCCAGCCACAATTTTTGCATCAGGACACGCTTTCTTCGCCAAATAGAGACCTTTCAAATCAGACATCAGACCCATTGTTGTTATACTAATTCCAAACACGTCTGGGTATATCTTACGTAATTTATTTACAAATTTTTCTTCGCTTAATCCTTCAATTGTAGCATCTACTAATATAACTTCAATACCACTCAATTCTAGGCTTGATAGTAGATATTCCAGCCCTAATGGTTCTACTTTTATGTCTTTCCCTATTGCATTAATTAACAAAACTTTCATCTAATAATAGACCTCTCTTTCTCGCACAAAATTAATAGAATTCCAAATTTTATTTTTTCACATTTAATAATCTTTGAATTAAAATCATTGTGAAGTTCAACCCATTCATGATCTTTCTTTTTATATTCCTTTGGCGGTCTTAGTAGGAGGTTATGAGCCCAATTGTATAAACTAATTCTCGGAACCATTGTCAATACATATCTTTTACTAACTCTGAATATCTCCTCTAAAATAGGCTTTGGATTAACAAAATGTTCAAGCAATCCATCTGAATAAACTAAATCAAATGTGTTATCATCGAAAGGAAGTTTTTTTGTTACATCTCCTTTCACGCAATAAACCCCCTTGTTGCTAGTTATTTCAAGTGATTTATCACTAATATCTAAGCCTGTAACATCATATCCCTGCTCCTTCCAAAAATGTGCCAACGTTCCAGAGCCACATCCGACATCTAAAATCTTTGCGTTTTCTGGAAGTTTTATCTCTTTAAATCTTTTAAAAAGATTTTTCCGAGTTGGCGTAGCTCCGACATTTCCATATTTCCAGAATTTATTCCATATTTCTTTTCCCTCATCCATTTTTATCTCCCCCTAACATACCCCATAAACATCCTCACCGAATATAAAAGCCGCCTCATCTCATCCAATCCATGCCTCCTCAAAACCTGCCTCAAAGCAAGCGGGACATACCTTAGTGATACATAATACCCTTTCAATATCTCATCCACCTCTTTCACCATCTCCTCATTTATAAGTTCCGGATAGGAAATAATTGCCTTTTGATGCCCTTGCTCATCTAAGTATTCATTTGGATTGTTTATGAGCAGATGCCCACCTTCCTTGCACCACTCATAAAACTCAGTTCCCGGGAATGGTGACGCAACCGAGACTTGCAGAATCTCCGGCTTCGTTTCATTTATGAGTTTTCTTGTGAGCTCTATCGTTTCTTTCGTCTCTCCTGGTAAGCCAATTATAAAATCCCCATGGACGAGCAATCCTGCCTTTCTCGCATCTTTAGCAAATTGTTTTATTTGTTCCACTGTAATTCCCTTTTTTATGTTTCTCAATATCTCATCACTCCCGGATTCATATCCAACAATTAATAAACGGCAATTCGCTTTTTTCATCTCTCTCATAGCTTCGTAATCCAGGTCTGCCCTTGCATTACATGCCCACGTTATGTCCAATGCTCTTTTTCTGTATTCTTCGCAAAACTCCAAAACCCTTCTCTTGTTTATGGTAAAGGTGTCATCCTCGAAAAAGACTTCTTTAACCTCTGGTAGATTATCCTGTATCCATTCCAATTCATCTAAAACATTTCTAATGCTTCTCATTCTATATTTTCTACCCATTAAAGTTTGAGTCCACGAGCAGAAAGTGCAAAGATATGGACACCCTCTACCAGTGAATATCTGGACTTCTGGATAAAACGAACTTCCTAAGAAGTAATCCTTTATGTTAAGATGTTTCTTGTAAATTTTTGACACAAAAGGTATTTTATCTAAATCCTCAGAAGATGTGAATTCTCTATCTGGATTATGTATTATCTCTCCATTCTCTCTATATGAGATTCCCTTTATATCTTTGAAATCTTCTCCATTCTCTATTGCTTCTGCAACATCCCTTATGGTAAAATCATACTCAAATCTTGCTACAATGTCCACTCCGTTATTATTTAAAATCTCATTGGGGAATTGAGATGTTGGTGGACCGACAAGAACGATTTCACTCTCATAATTCTTTTTTATCTCTTCTGCAACTTCTATATCGTTATTCAAACTTGGGAAGCTGCTATCCATTACAATTAAATCCGGCTCAAATCTTTTAACATCCTTTATAACATCTTCTCTGCTCCAGTTCCATGCCGGGGCATCCACTAACTTTGTTTCATGTTCTTGTTCGACAACCGCAGTTGCATAAGATAGCCAAATAGGATAATATAACGTGCCTGCTCTTCCCGTATCCTGCCATCTCATCCCTCTTCCAAAATGAGGTATGTAAGGCGGATTTAACATGTAAACTTTCATCCTTTCACCTTCTTAGTCATTCCGTTAAACATGCCAACTCCAAAACTCCAGAACCAGATTGCGATTAATCCGTAGTAATAAAAATAAACGATGTTTCCCCTCTTCTTTCTTGCGAGATAAAAGCTCATTACCCCGATTCCTACTCCGCCTCCAACTAAAATAAAAAATGCGATGAGTGGAAATAGTGGATTTACAGCAGATAAAACAAAAAGTAAGCCAATCAAAGAGATTAGTGCTGAAGGTGTGTAGTGGTACCACTTTCCCATGTCTCGATGCAACTTTATTGCCTGCATCCTTCCTATGCCGTAATTCCAAGCCATCTTTGCAAACCTTTTCCATGTTGGTCTCCGGTAATGCATAACTCTTGCATGCGGAGTAAATAAAATCTTGTATCCTTTTTCTTTTATTCGATAATCAAGTTCTTCGTCATCGCAAGTGATTAACTTAGGGTTAAAACCACCAACACCCTGAAAAATGCTTTTTCTATAAGCACTGTTACAGGTTGGGTTATGGTATATCTCCATAACTTTATCAGCATTAAATCCGTATCTCGGTCCTGGATTGCTCAAAAACTTTAAAACGTTTCCTGCGCATTTCGCAAAATCAGTGTCCCCCTCGGGCGTAATGTTTGGTCCCCCAACAGAAGCAATCTTCTCAGCTTTGAATTGCCCAATAAGATTCTTAAGCCAATTCTTATCAACAACGCAGTCGGAATCTGTAAACGCGATGTGTTTTCCAGTTGAGTTTTCAACTCCTATGTTCCTCGCTCCTCCTATTGTTCTTATATCCTCATAAACAATTTTGCATCCGTATTTTTTGGCAATCTCAACCGTGTCATCAGTTGAATGTCCATCCACGATTATAATTTCTATTTCTTCTTTTGGATAATCTAAATTTTTAATTGAGCTAAGGGATTTTTCGAGGATGTCGCCGTTGTTCTTCGTTGGTATGATGATTGAAACTTTGTTATCTTTCATTCTTCCCCTCCAATCACACTCAAAAAGAACGAATAAAATATCGTCTGCAATCCAATTACCAACAACGTAAGTCCTGCAATATCCTGATCCAGCACCGGTAAGTTCTTATACCCACTTCCAATCCAGTTCAGCAGCAAATGCAGTGCGTAAACAAACCCTGCAAGAAAAATCGCTAAGCCAGCTGTTGAACCTCGTGTTAATGTAATGTGCTTTGAAACAAATTCCGTTACCCTGTCTTGATTCCGCAAACCATGATGCACGCCGTATGTCTTAGCAAACAATCCCAAAAAGACTATCTGATAGCCCACTATTGCGAGCAAACATCCCGCAATCATCGAATGTATCCCCAACAGTGGCACCCACAGGTTAAAAGGATTCCATATCAAAAACACCAGAAGCATACCCAGTGCAAATAAAACGAATCCCGGTATCAGAAATAGAAGAGTAGGTGCCCTCAAAAGAATGTGCTTCAGATGTCTCCATCCGTCGGAGAACGAGCTCAAATTAGGCGCTGATCCTTCCGGTCGTGGGTAATAAGTAATCGGCACTTCTGCAATCTTCAAGTTATTTTTTATGGCAACCTCAAGCATCTCGCTCGCAAATTCCATCCCGGTCGTTTTCAAATCCGTTCTCATCTTCTCGTATGCATCTCTCGTGAAAGCTCGGAATCCTGAATGCGTATCGCTCAGGTTTGATTTGTTTGCTTTATTAAATAGCCACGTTAAGAAGGGATTGCCAATGTATTGGTGATGCCAGGGCATTGCACCTTTTTTTATCTCGCCTTTGAATCTGCTACCCAGCACGAGGTCTGCTTCTCCTTTCTTTAGTGGCTCTAACAATTTTGGAATGTCCGTAAAATCATAAGTGTTATCGCCATCTCCCATCACGATGCAATCCCCAGATGCATGCTCGAATCCGAACCGATATGCATTTCCATAGCCATGTTCATCCGGCACAATAACTTTCGCTCCCAGACTCTTCGCTATTTCCGGTGTGTTATCTGCGGAGTTATCGGCAATTATTATCTCGCCGTCAATGTGATGCTCGTTGAAGTTGAACACCTTCTGTATCTTTTCTATGCACATCCCAATGGATTCCTCTTCGTTCTTTGTCGGAATTACGACTGAGATTTTATCGCTCATACCTGTTTTTCCCTCTCGAATCTTTCATAAAACTTCTTTCTATGCCCTGTTCTTACCCTTCAAGCGAATCTATCGCACTATCTATAATATTTGGATGTATCCTGAATTCGCTCGATTTTAGTTTGTTCAGCAATTTTATCGCTTCTTCTTTGGTCAAACCGCCCTGATTCATTCCTCTTAGGATTATACCTATTGTGCCTGCAACAAAAAACCCCTCTTTCTTGGCTGCAATTCGCACCTTCCTCTCATTTGAAAGGAATACATTGGTATGCAGCTCCTCCGCTAACACCTTAACGTGTGCCTCTCCAACATGAATACCGTATCTCCCGGCAATACTTCTTGCTTTGCTATCATCGGTTTCATAAACCTTCAAAACCCCATGGCGAACTGCTTCTTCGATTATGCCAACCTCATCGTATTGATAACGCACCATCTCCAACTCCACATATCTTGGTATATGAGCACACTCATACAATTCCCTTATCAAGTCCAATTTGTTCAATTTTGCCAAATGAATGATGACGTCGGAATCACTCACCACTCTTTGCATATGCGATGTCCTCTTTCAACTCTTCTATTCCATAGTTTATGTATGTGTCATGCTTTTCAAGCACTTCCAGCATTTCCTTTGCATCCACACTAACCAAATCCGCAGCCTGCCGCAATGTTATCTTTCCGTCTCTGTAAAGCCCTATGGCTATTAGTTCTACTACCGACTTCTCTATGGGTTTCTCTAAGACCTCAACAACCCTGCTGGGGACTCTTATTTTTGTCGCCATTTTTTTACCTCTTACATTTATTTATTTTTTATTCCGAAATACTCTTATTAAGCATAAACTTCTTCATCGAATATAAATCCTTCTCGAAGAACAGCAAAGGTCTCTTCTTGGGAATAACACAGATTAACCAGCCCAGCACGCCAAATCCATGCCCCCACGGATTTTTGGCCAATGTGCCACCAATGTCATATCTCACGGTTATCGGAATTTTCGGCACTTTCAAATTGTAATTTTTTGACTGCGTTAATATCTCCGAGCCCTCACCCATATCAGGATTCGTTATTTTTATCTTCTCTATTGCTCTTCTGCTATAAGCCCGGTAGCCACTTTGAGAATCCGTTGTTTTTACCTTTCCAACAAGTCGTGTAAACAAATTCAGCACTTTCATTCCCGCAATCCGCCATTTTGGTTTTATATTATTTTTTGTAAGAAACTTTGAACCTATTACAATATCTGCTTTATTTGTTTTCAATGTGTTGATAAAATCAGGGATGTAAGAAGGGTCATGCTGTCCATCTCCATCCAGAATGACCATAACATCAAAATTGTTCTCCCGCGCATAATTAAAACAGGTTCGAATCGCTGCACCATATCCCTTATTCACCCCATGCGAAACGACCGCAGCACCCGCTGCCGTTGCTACTTCTACAGTATCGTCGGTGGACCCGTCATCCACCACCAGAACCTCGTCAACATACTTTCTAACTTTTAATTTTAATACGACCGAACCGATTGCCAGCCCTTCGTCATGGCACGGGATTGCTGCAAGTGTCTTCATCTTCTTTGGTTAAACATCCCCTCTTTTAGTTAAGATTTTCTCTTTAGAGAAAAAGTCCTCTCTCTTTTAGTTAAGGTTTTCTCTTTAGAGAAAACATCCTCTCTTTTAGTTAAGGTTTTCTCTTTAGAGAAAAAGTTACTTTGTGCCGTACAACCATCGCGCCTAATGCTTCTGCGATTTCCGCAGTTGAATCTGTACTACCTTCGTCCACTACAACTACTTTATCCACGTGCTTTTTCGCACCAAGCACCACCTTTGCGATGCTTCCTTCTTCATTATGCGCGGGCATCGTCGCTATAATCATGGTCATTTTTTGAGTTCCTTACTTACCATTTTTTATACCTTCAAGAACATCGCTAATTTTTTCATTGTTGTGCTTCACTCCAATCAAGCCTCGCTCTGCTTCTTACTTTCTCGATAATTTCATCACTGATCCATATTTTTCTTTCCCTCATCTTCTTTGTAACCTCTTCGAGCGTTTGGTTTATCAATCCTCTCTCAATACCTTCATGGATTAAAGCAAGAGAGCCAACAAGCAGAATGAAAAGTAGATTTAGCTTCGACAAAGCGATTAAAGGACCAGAATCAGAAACGATGATCATTTAAGCACTTTCTTAAGCGTCTCTATATCTTGCTCAAGATCCTCTGGATAGTATTGCAGT
>Ga0209986_10001648_pt1 | contig 21204 bp, 26 predicted proteins | sample BlataG_FD_183168 | JGI IMG/M metagenome (GOLD analysis project Ga0209986, IMG submission 183168) | Deep subsurface microbial communities from Black Sea to uncover new lineages of life (NeLLi) - Black_00105 metaG (SPAdes) (version 2) | ecosystem: Environmental > Aquatic > Marine > Oceanic >... | reverse complement strand
AAAACTATCGACATGCTCATCTAAAGTGTATGTTACTCTATCAGTCTCATATACATTTGCTCCTAAGTAATTCTCTGACATCTGGTATGCTGGTGGTTGTGTCGGATTACATAATGGGCATTCTATCGGGCTGTAATAAATAAAACAAGCTATCGCAAATATTGCTATTATTCCAATTCCTATCCATTTTTTAGTCATACTATCTCCTCCGTTTTTTAGTTTTTATAACTTTCGGTCTTATAAAAATATATCCGATTACTAATATGACGATGATAACTGCTAAGTATGGTAAAACACTTTCATTTTCTGATGGGGGGGTGTAAGGAGGTACATATGTCGGTTGCACTTCTTTTTTAATAGTAAAGCTACCTTCGTGTTCAATATTTCCTTTTTCAGTTAAGACAATTAACTTATAAGAGTAATCTCCTTCTGTTAAATTTTCTATGCTGACATCATCATACCTGATCCCATGATTTATACTAACTTCCTCTACTTTAAAGGTCTGTTCATTCATATATTCGAAGTATGTGTCGTAATACCCCTCACCCTTTACTTTAAATCTTAAATAGAAAGAATCTTCCCCTATTTTTGCAGGATCGACATCTAAACTTATTCCTAAATCTTCTTCTATGTTCTTGATATAAAAAGAATTAGAGTATCTCTTTTCTCCAGCTATATTTGATATGGTGATCGTGTACTCATAGTCTCCAGTTACTAATTCATCAAAAACTACATAATAATTATCCCCGTCAAACTGTGGATCATAATTCCAAACATTATTCTCATATTTTAACTGTATTTGGTGATTAACATCTTCTCCTATTACTTTGTAGACTTGAACGAAAGAGTTTGGAGTCTTCTCCGTACCTAAAGGAATTAAATCCAAAGTTTCTGGTTCTTCTAATGTGGTAACAAACATTTCTTTATCTCCATAAACGATTCTATATTCTGTGTTTGGAGTTAATCCTGAAATTGTAAAAGTATATGTTGAATCTTGTGTTATTGGTTTATCTAATTTGGTGAATGAATTTTTGTCGTAAAGCTCTATAATATTATTTTGTAGAAAGTTTTCTATGTTACTTCTAAAAGTTACTATTGTAGGAGTTATGTGATCGACAACGAGTGTCACTTCTCGATATTCCTCTACTATTATCTCTAAAGGAAACTCTTTTGAAGCAACTTCCTGCCAATTATATGGATTAATTGTCCTACTATAAACTAAAGTTACTTTTAAAGAAAGGGTATATACTTCATTATCATTGTGAATGAAAGATGGAAGAGAGAATGAACATGTATCAAACCAATGAATAGGATATTGATATTCGTTAATTAATAAATCCATATACACTCTTGAATATTTAGACTTTGCATAAAACCATCCTGGTGTATTACATATCACACCTCCATCTGTAAAAAAACAGTTTACAGTATAACACTCTCCATGTTTTTCTGCAAAGGATTTTATATCATCTACAATGATATCTTTAAAAAAGGGCATTGCTCTTTTTGCACGTAGATCATGTTTTGAAGTTATAACTCGTGAAGTATCATAAAATAACAAAACTTCAAGTTTATCCTTAGAATAGTTTATAACTCCGACATGTTCTCCTTTGTAATATAAACATTTAGTTTGTTCTATATTATTTAATCTTGAAGTGGGTAAGGTATATATAGATTGAGTTCCATTTGTTTCTCTCGGAAAGTAATGAATAAGTGAAACTATAAACAATACTCCTATAATCAAAGCTATATATTTTTTCATCTTTTTCCTCCTTTCTTTTTCTTTCTTTCTTTATAGAGAAGGAATAGTATGTAAGGCAATATGATAAGATTAATGATGCATATCTTCTTCTCCAAAAAGATTCTGTATAACATATAAAATAGTGGTATCAATGTTATGAGTATATATATCAAAGCGATTTCTTTAATTGCAAGGATAATCAATATTGCAATCAGTATGCTTATTAAGACGACTTCTATTATATGATCGGAGAGTGTATCTGCGACTGTGGCAATTAATATTTCAAATCCTGATGATGGTGCTGAAGGTAGCGATCCTGATGATGTACTTGGAGGAATTATTCTTGGTGGTGGTGTACCCCCTTCCTCTGGTGCAGGGGTAGTTGGTGCTGGGGTAGTTGTTGCAGGGAGCGAAGTGCTTATAGTAAAGAAGGTTATACATCCATACTCATAACTCAGAGAAAGGGGAGTATACATTTCACCTACATATCCTGAAAGAAAATTGTAGTATATCCATATCATATACTCTCCTTCTGTAACTGCATCGCCTCCCGTTGTTACTTGGTTCCATGTCCATGTTTTAAATTCGGTAGGGTATAATATAAAAGGTGTTTCTACCCAAAGAGGGCTATAACAAGGTTCCCACTCCTCTCCTACAAGCTTCCAGATCATCCAAGGATACTCTTCTTCAGAAGTACAATTCCCATCTGTTGTATTTGTTAGTGTAAAGGATACTACCTCTCCAAGAGCATACTCTGTAGCATCAGTACTAAAATTTACATTACATGAAGGTCCAGAGGGAGTTGGTAGTGGAGGAGCATATATTTGTTCTCCATATTTTTCGTTGTATGCCCATGCTGAAACTATAAATGCTATAACTAAGACTCCTACTATAATCTTATTTCTAATTTCTTTTTTCATTTCTTACCTCCTTTTTTTAGTTTGCTATAAATATAATAAAACATTATCACAATTATACCTATAAGGATAAAGAAACTACTTATGGTAAATCCTTCATCTTCTTCGGGTGGTGTAGTTGGGGGAGGGGTTTCCTGAGTAAACAAAGTCCTGAACTCTATGGAATAAACTTTCTCACTTTCTGCAAAAATATCTAACTCGTATAAAGTATCTGGAGTTAAGTTCCTTATTGAAAAATTGTATTCGTTTCCGAATCTTGGTATGCTCCCTTCTTTCAAAGCTGAGACAGGTTCATCTTTCTTTTTATAAGTATAATAAACATTATTTATCTTTTCACTCAATTCAAATTCAAGTCCGTAAGAAGTTTGTTTTATTTCTTCATTTCCTTTCGTGAACTTTAATCCTTCTTCAGTTACATTTATAGTGAAGGGTACTTTATCTGTTGTTTTTTCCTGATCTCCCTCTTTTGCATAAATCCAATACTCGTAATTCCCATTTTTTAGAGTTAATTCGATTCCGTATTCATTTCCTAATTTACTTACTTTAGGATCGTTTATTCCGTGTCCTACTTCTCTGTAGTAAAAATGCTTTTCTGTTTTATCTGTTTCGTTCTCTATCCTGAATCTAACTTCTAATTTATCTCCTATGATTGAATGTCTGGTAACTTCTATATTTATTTGAGGAATATCTGGGATTACAGTTTCAAACTCTTTATACTCGACATATAATATTTTTGAGTAAAAGTTATTTTCAACTATTTTCCAAACTTTAATTTTATATTTTGCATTTTCTAAGGGTAATACTATCTCATGATATCTTTTTGGTGCGTTTGATATTTTGGAGTGAAAAACATATTTTCCGAAGCTGTATGTATAAAGCTCAGGTTTTATATCCTCGACAGTTCTAAATGTTACAAGAATATCTGTTTCTCTATAAGTTAATTGAAAGTCATAAATCTGTGTTATGGGAAAAGGTTCTTCATAGATCTTATAAATACCATTTGGATTAGTAATCTCATCAGTATTTACTGTAATATTCCATGAATCGCTATTTCTATATGCACTATGATGAGGACATATGCAATCACCATATTCTGTCCAGCTACCTGAACTTAATTTTATTTTGGTACATAACCAAGAGGGATTTGTATATTCAAGAGATAAATGAAGAGTATAACTATTCTTCTCCTCAAAAAGAAAATTAGGTATATCAGATGATAACTGTAAAATCAAACTTGAATGTACTCCTCCTATATCTCCTATATCTTTAGAAATAGTTTGAGTATTTATTCCTGCACCTGAAATTGTAATGTTTGCATTTGTATACATATATTCTTTCCATGTACTTGAACCTCCTTCAGTTTGTCCAAAAACTTCTTTAAGTGGTCTAAGTATATTCAAAGACATATCTACTTTTATTTCATCCTCACTTGATATTATTCCTGATATGGTAATATTAGATTCGGGTAAATTCCACTGCTCTGCTTCTTTCTCTGAATAAAAATAGAGAGATACCCCTACCAAGACTATCCCTATAATGGCTACCGTTGTTATTTTATCCTTTGTTTTCTTTTTTATTTTTAACTCCTCCTTATTTTCTTCTTTTCTTTTTCTTCTTTTTGAATTTTGCCATATATAATATGACCCCCACCAAACATAGTACCACTAAAACCAAGAATATCATTGTATAATCAGTTTCTTGTGGTGAAGGAGGAATTGAGGGTGTCGGAGTACTTGTAGATGTTGGTGGGGGTGTTGTTGTTTCTGGAGGTAATTCTGCAATCGTGAATGTTCCCTCGTAAGAATCGTCTCCTCTATCCGTGGATGTCTCTATAATATATTCGTAATCTCCTGCACTTAGATTTGTTATTAAGACAGCATAATTCTTATTACCCTGATCGTTTGGATCAACTTCATTTATACTGCCTCCTGAAGTTCTGTAAGTAAATGTTAATGTGTTTATTGTATCTGCATTTATTTTGAATTTACAGTTGAAAGAGTTTGCAGCCGTTCCTTCCTCTGTTACTTCTATAATTCCTCCTTCCTGTAAAGTTGTGAAAGTTAAAGGTATATCGTCATTATTCTCTGGGAAGTTAATATCTTTCGCATAAATTATTCCATTATATCCAGAGTTTGGAGTTAAGTTTTCTAATGAAAGAACATAGTCCTGTCCGACTTTTGTTAGACTGACTGTCTTTGTTGATCCACTACCTTTTTGATATTCTATGTGAGATTCTGCATCTCCTGTGATTAAGAAGATACCGTAATAAGTTGTAGTTCCTATATTCTCACTTGTTTTTGTAATCGTAACTTTAACACACTCAGTATCATCCCAATCAGTTAATCCATCATTGTCATTATCAATTCCGTCTCCACATATTTCGGGTCCGACGGTTCTTATTGTTCCTGTTTTCTCGGTGTCTAACTTTCTACCATATGGATCATGGAATTCTATTTTGTAAGGTGTTGATATATATTCACTTACTATAAAACTATAGTTGTGATTTTTAGAACTTGATCCCGTGTTCTGTAAATGCCATGTTCCTCCTATATTAAGGTAATATTTAGGTATCGTATTTATATTAGTATTGAAAGTAACTTTTTCGTGAGTTAAATCTATTGGTAGCTGTTGAAAATTAGAAAGTGTTACTTGCTGTATTTCGTGCATCATTGCTGGAGTTATTTCATAAAGATATTCACCTTGCCCTATACGCATAGCATAGTTCCAATATATATAGAAACTGGGCTCAGGAAAAGTATATAAATATTGGAAGGAATTGACATCAAATCCTATATCACCTATGAATATTGATTCATTTTTTATGGGCAATGCATCTATCTCTATATATGTTCTTGATCCATCCCAAACTACTCTACCTTCATTTAGATTTGAATCGTACCATCCAATCTTTTCTTCTCCGCCCATATTTTTAGTAGAGTAAATACTTAGATGAGAGATATTTACCCTTGTGAAAGCCACATAATTATTACCTGAATAAATTTTTAGTATGTAATCTGTGTATAATCTACATTTAAATGTGGATGACCCTCCACTTATTAAGTGATACTCAGATATAGGTACAATATATTGTGAAAGAACTATCTGTTCTCCTACTATCTCTTCCTCTTCTTTTTCATTAAACATCCATGCTGAAAATATAAAAGCTATGACTATCCCGATAACTAATATTTTACTTTTATAATCTTTTTTCATTTTCTCTTACCCCCTTTTTTCTTTTTTGTTAATGAGTAAACTATGACTAATATTAGTACGAGAGCTATGAGTAAGAGGAGATACATACTATAATCATCATAAGAAGGTGTTGATGGGGAAGAGGTAGTTGGTGGTGATGTTCCTGTCGGAGAAGGAGTTGTCGTCTCTGGTGGGGCTGAATTTGTAAAACTACCATCATGAGATTCTTGTCCCCCGTCTGCAAAAACTGTTATTTTATACACATAGTCACCATAGGATAAAAGATTAAACACTGCTGTATAAATTTCATTATCTAATGTGGGATCAACTTCAGTAGGATCTTGACCTTTTAGATTATATCTTACAGTTAAGTTATTTATAGTTTCGGCATAGATTTTGAAATCTACTGTGAAAACATCTTCCCCTTTGTATTCATCTATTATCTCTATCATCCCCCCAGATCTTCCCGTCTTGAAGGAATATGCAAGTTGATCTCTATTTATAGCATACTCACTATCTTGAGCAGTTAAAATAGCCTCATAAGTTGTACTCTCTTTTAGATTTGTCAATGAAATATGATACTCGTTTTGGATATTAGTAAGTTCTGCTGTTTTGCTTGTTCCCCCCTCATCAATATATGTAAAAGTAGTTGTAATATTCTGTCCCTCGATAGTAAAGTCAGCATAATGTACCGAAGCTCCCGTATTCTCTTTTGTTTTTGTTATTTTCATTTGTGTACATTCTGGATCTTCCCAGTCTACCCATCCATCGTTGTCATTATCTAAATAATCATCACAAATTTCACATCCTACAGTCTGCATTGATCCTCTAACAGTTTCTTTTAAACCGTTATACTTATCATATACATCTAAAACATAATCTACTCTTCTATAAGGTTCTACTGTATAAATGTAACTATGAGTAGTGCTTAATGATGTTTCGGTATGTCTTTCTTCTATATCTCCAACTCCTGTTAGATCGACTTTGTACTTTACTTTGGCATTTTCTGGGGTATTGAATGTTATTTGAATATGGGATATATCTACTTGTGTTAATTGAATATTTTGTGGAACGACATTAGTTGCTTGAAAACTCATCTCGGAAGAAACATTCCATATTGGATCTACATAATCTGTAGTTTCTGGAACTATACTCTGATTGACATCATATCCACAACTCACATATTTTGTATATGCTTGATAAGTTATTTTGCAGTGAGACACCAACGAACTGCTGGTACACCAAGTATACTGACTTGCCACTCTTGAGAATGTTCCCTTGCTTCCATAAAAAATAGGAGTTGTGAAGGTAGCATAATACCCTCCTTTACTCTCATTGAAAATTAATTCTACTTCACCAATATTGGAATTTGTTATTTTGAATCTGTTGCATCTTCTCCATTGGTATCCTTGAATACCTGTTACCCAATATCCTCCTCCACGAGGATCCGTCCCATCATAGCTCCATCCCATTATGTAATAAAATCTTCTATTTGTGGGTAATTTAACTCTTGCTTCCCAAGTAATTTTATTTTGAGAATAGTCAACACTAAGAGGGTATATCTTAAACATTGAAGATGTAATTGTTCCTTGCTGTGGTCTTGTACTCTGTAATCCTGCTTGCATCCACGACATGCTCATAGGATCTTGTCTTGAACAGAAAGGACAATGAACATCTCTATTATAATACATTCCTACTGAAAGAATAAAGATTGCCACGACACCTATAATAATTAGCTTATCTCTATTCTTCCTCTTCATCTTTTTTTACCTCCTTTTCCAGATAAAATAAAATAAAATATCATAAAGATAGCATCCAATGCCCCTATGAAGTATATATTATTCCAGAAAGCAAGTGTTACTCTATTAGTGAGCAACTTCATTAGAATGCCCCATATAAAATTTAAAAATCTATAAATAATGTTTAAATGAAGTGACAACCAATTTGTAAAGTTAGAATAGCTACTACCCTCTACAATCAGAACTTTTATTACCAATAATATAAATGGAACTAACGCTATAACTACGACCAAGTCCTTCTTTTTCATGCATTCGCCTCTTTAAAAAATAAAAAAAGAAAGGATTTAGTTTATGCTGAATCCCATTCTGCTTCGCCTTCTGCTGTACCGTCTACGAATGTCGTTCCTCTGTATGTAGCTGTGGTTGGATTGTACCATTCTGCAAAGTTCACAACTGGAAGTCCGCTAAGACCAAGATCAGTCTTTACCTTGTTAACCCATATCCATCCTTCGTCTTTATTCGATCCACCTGTGTTAGCACATTTTGCTCCACCGATTATGTACCATTTCGATACTTCATCAGCGTTAGCTGTACCAAATGATGCTGTGATGCAAAGATTTCCTGTCTTGAGACTGCCGAGTGGTATAAATCCGAAGTGGTATGTTACTGACCCTGCTGTGAAAGGTTTTAGAGTAATCGTAGACCCTGCTAAGCTCGCACCCGTAATTGTATCTCCTGTAGTTGTTCCACCATCCCAATTTGTGTAGAACAATATCTTCTCGTCAGGTCTTATCTGCCAATCTCCATCATTATCGTTTACAGACAATGGAACTGTTAGTGTAGTAGTCGTGTTACTTGCGGCTGTCTGAGTAATGTCGTCGTCAGAGGGTATGACATTAACTGAAGTTACTGGATCATCCCAGCGACCAAAACTTATATCGTCGCATGCTCCTGCCGTACCATCTCTACCTGTTCCTCCACATCTGTTGATTATCTCAATTGCATCTATTCGCATGGTTTTCCACCAATAGGAAAGCCCACTTGATGGTGCGTAAGTTACCCATTCACCTTCTGTGTAGGTCAAGAAGAAATGGTTCTGTCCTGCTTCATGAAGATACCCCACCAGTTTCTTCCAATTCTCGGTGGTTATTAGGGTGGTATATCCTGATTGTGTGTTGGTCACTGCACTCAACACATATTCCTTTAGAGTGATTGCCTTGTGTACAACATCTCCTACACTGAAGTATTCAGCGGATAATGGTGCTTTATATAGTCGTGGATCATTTAGGTGTATGTAGTAGTCGAGTTCGGCTGATGCTTCAGTGGGGGTAGCGGTCGTATCATATAAGTACTCATATGGATTAATTGCCCAATCATCAATCTGATAACCATCGATCTTAACTGCGTTGTAAACTTCGTCTATGTTCCTGAACTGCCTTGATCCTTCTGAGGGATGCGTTACTGGAGGGGTTACTGTTGGTATGGGTCCTTCTCTTTGAAGGTAGTAGTTAAACCCTACTACAGTCATTCCAGCAGCAACAAATAAAATAAAGGCATATGCCAATATTCTTTCCATTGATGTTTTTTTAGCCATTTTTTAGTCACCTCTCAATTTTCTGGACTTGAGGTTTAACAAGAATCATCTTCTTCATCTTCCTATCTTTCTCAAATACCATACTTTTATTAAGAAATGACTATTTAAATAGTTATGTGTTAGTGTTGGTATGTATACCTATGCTATGTATAGTATCACTCCGAAAGCTTTTTAAAGGTGTAAAATAATAAGACATATGCTTACCGAGAATGAGATTCAGGTATTGCTTAAACTATTAGAAAAAGCACCAAATAGAATGAGATGGTGTTACCAATCCCTTTCAACTGCTACTAATATATCACGAAAAGGAATAAAGGAAATGACAAACAAGCTTAAAAACGAAGAATTGCTTAAATATCCTTGGATTGAAACATCGGAAGAAATAGAGAATGGAAAGAAGATAGTATTTGTGGGACTCACAGAGGAAGGAGAAATGCATGCAAATCTTTTAAAAAATGGTTTTGAACCTGGCTTTTGGCATTAAGTTGCATTTGTATCCGTTGCATTGACATCGGGATGCGTATCTCCTTCATAACCATAAGCCATAGAGCAGAGATTATCGCAGTGATATAGAACTTTCATGAACTTACCACCACTCGACTGAGGAATTGTTATTGTAATGTAAAATGCATCTATGTAAATTGTTGAATTAGTCTCTTGTGTATATTTTAATAAATCTTCTATTTCTACGAGAGTACATTTCAAATCTGCTTTCTGTGTATATTTATAATCCCTATAAGCTTTTCTAAGAAATATTTCGTTATCTTCTAAGTCTACAGCATCCATTTCATCTAAGTAATCTATACTTCTCTCTATATAATATCTATTCTCTTCGTGATCTGGATATAAGTTTTCCCAAGTAACATTCATATCTTTCGCTTTATTCTCAAATCCTAAGTGATAGAATGTACCAATCATGTTTGTATTATAAAAAAATTCATTGAAACTATCTCTATAAGCTTGTATTTCTTCTTCTGTGTATCTTTCTTCGTGTGCTTTTCTTATTTCTAAATTTTTATATATCTCTACTGTTATTGCTGTCACAACGATAGATATTCCTATCAGTACTGCTATTGCTAATATTATTTTCTTTCTTTTGTTTGGTTTTTTATCTTTGATTTCTTCCATTTATTATCACCTCTTTAAATTAATCTATATGCTCCAATTAAAGCTATTAAAACTAATACTCCTATTACTGCTATCCAGAGAGATCTATTGCTTTCTTGTAGAGGTATTGGAGTTATATATATTGTTGGTGGTGCTGTAGTTTTTGTAGGACTTTGGGTAATTTCTGGTGGAAGTTCTTCTGGGTCTATAAACTCTATTTTTCCTGATTTTATAACTGCTTCATTCTGTGCTTGATCTTTTACGGTTTTTATCCATATTCTCCCTGAAAACGCTGTTTGAAATACTTCCATCTTTTTATGAGTTAAAAATAATCCTACATCCACATCACCTATATATCCTTTACTCCTATAGATAAGATCGAAAGAGTAATTTTTATTATATTCCAAACAGAACACTTGATCGCCTTTATATACTCTTGGAATAGGATATATGTCATACCAATCTCCATCTAATTGTATTCTCAACTTCATAATATCTATTGGGTTGTCATATTGAACATTACATCCGAGGAAGAAGAAACGATCATTTGGATCGCCATCTATACTTAATGTAAAATAGTTATGCTGTGTTTCCGTACCATTTACTTCAACTCTTCGCAGGACATCTGCCACGATTGTTCTTGCTGGAACGGGATCAAAAGATACAATCACTTCATAAAATTTATTGAAGTAAAAAGAGTTATTCGGAATCTGTATGGATATTGAAACTTCTTGGGTTTCGTTAGGTTTTAATGTAAAAAATCGTGGTATGGCTGTTACAAAAGAAGCATCTGGTATTTCTTCTATCTTTTTAAAATACTTCTCTTTACCTGCTAATCCTTTATACTGCATTATCTTGTTTCCTTCTATATCTATTCTGCCTTCAATTTCTGTAGATCCACAATCCAAACATTTATCAGTTATACGGTCATCTGCTACCCAATCTTTTCCACAGTTATTACAGTGAAACTCTCGTAAGTAAGGGGTTCTCTCTGTTGCTGGAGTTACTCCTACATCTGAAGAAGTCCGTACCTTTGTTTCATATTCTATCGTCGTACTTTCGGTATTTGTTACATACATTTTGTAGAGATTTGGTAACTCAACTCCTATGGGTATTGGATCGCATAATGTACATGCGTTCTCAACTTTGATTGCATAGCTACTGCTAACTAACACTAAAAGTAAGAAAATTCCTAATATTTTTTTCATTTATTCACCTCAAAAAAGTTTATGCTGCTGTTATTGCTTGTGCATAAAATGTTATTGTTTGTTGTGCGTGTGCTGCACTTAAATCAGATGGTGCTTTGAAACATAGATAAACATATACTCCAGTGTTCGCAGCCACACTCGCACCATCCGTATCTCCCTCGAATAATCCGTTTCCCGCAGAAGATGTACAAGTTTGATATGCTGTTGTTAAATCATCGTAAGTATCGCTAAAATTTCCTGCTGTTGGAGCCGAAGCATTTGAACTCATACAGATTGCCATCAAAACAAACACATCTGTACTCACAGTATTACTTATAGTCCAATTTGCTGTATCAGACCCTTTATACTGAAAATCGCATGCAACATTGGATTCATTCTTTACAAACAAACAATTTGCATCTGGCGTTATCGTAGTACTTGACTTATCCACAGCACCAATTGCCCACGTAGTATAATTCGTTACTCCATCATCTTCGTAAATTACAGTGTGAAAATCCTTTACCGTTACTGTAATTGTTATTGTATCCTCTGCTGCTGCTTCTACATCGGGAATCGGCAACAAAGCTAAGAAAAGACTAACTAAAAGTACAATGCCTATTCTTTTGAGATACTTCATTACTTATATTTAATCTCTTTCTTTATAAACTTTACGGTAGTGTGAGCGGGAAAGCCCACGAACTTTGGTCATGGGATGAAAGTGTCATCAACAAAAACTATATATAGTTGTCGCACATATAATATATTTAATGGCAAGGCACCGATGGAAACATAGCAACACAACAGTATACAATCTTGGATACCATCTAATATGGTGTCCAAAATATCGCAGGAAGATATTGGTCGATGAAATTGAAGAACATCTCAGAAAACTTTTATATAAAAAAGCAAAAGAAATAGAAGTTGAAATCATTGAGATGGAAATCATGCCAGACCATGTGCATCTATTTGTGAAAGGGAAACCTACAGACAGTCCACACTGGATTGTTCAACAACTCAAAGGATACACTTCTCGCATTCTTAGAAAAGAACATAAAACGCTTAGAAGTAGATTGCCTACTCTTTGGACGAGGAGTTATTATGTGGAATCAGTTGGTCATATCTCAGAGCAAACCGTCAGGAAATATATTGAGGAGCAGAAAAACAAATGATACTAACATATAAGATTAAGCATAATAGGGATTTCTCCCATGAAATCATACTTGCACATAAAGTTGCAAAGATTGCTTTGAAAACCCGTACTTGTAGTTCAGGAGATGTGAAACATATTGGTTTAAAATCTATGATTGCAAATCAGATACTTAGGAAGTATTCAAGGGATAAAACTGCTAAAAAAGTTAGAAATGTGGTTTTGACAGTTCCAAATCAGGGAATCAAAGTAAACAAGAATGAAAGAACTATTTGGATTCCTTGTTTGAAACTTTCTTTAAAATACCAATTCAGGAATGATTTTGAAAAAATCAACCAAATAGAAGTCAACAACACTTATGCTTTTGTCAGTACAACAATACCTGAATTGGAGATTAGAGAGGTCAATGGCTATCTTGGTGTCGACCGTAACACCATAGGTCATATTGCTGTAGTAGGTAATCCTGAAAATGGTAAGGTTTTGAAACTTGGAAAAAGTGCAGAGCATATACATAAGAAATATAAAAATATTCGTAGGAGATTGCAGAAAAAGAGCAAATATACATTAATCAAGAAGATCAAGCATCGTGAGAGCAACATTGCTCGTGATTTGAACCATAAAATCAGCAGGAAGATTGTTGATACTGCCGATAAAAACAATATAGGTATCAAACTTGAGGATATTAAACATATTAGAAAAAATGTGAAATCCCGTAACGGTTTCAGGTATTCTTTGAACAGTTGGTCATATTATCAACTGGAACAGATGATATTGTATAAAGCCAAGTTGCTTGGAATATCTGTTGTCTATGTTGAACCTGCATATACTTCTCAGAATTGTAGTATGTGTGGTCATTTAGGCAACCGAAATGGAAAAAAATTTAAGTGTCCATGTTGTGGACACGTTGACCATGCGGATAGCAATGCATCGTTCAATATTGCAAAGCGTCAAGTTAAGGATGGTCGATTATATGTAGACAGAGATACGTATAAGGGGAGCACTGATACCCCCAAAATGGCAATGATGAGAACGACATTACCCGTAGAACCCCACGGTCTTTAGGCGTGGGAGCATGTCAGGGTAGTTCCTTGTCTATGAATCTGTTAAGCTTGATATTTGCCCTTGCCAAGAGTAGAATTAAGATTATTAAAATTCCTAAGAGAATCCCTATCCCATAAATTATTTTTCTCTGTGTTGAATTTTTCTCTGAAAGATTTTCTATACTCCTATCTCTCTCTTTTATTGTTTCTTTTAAATCTTTATTTTCATTTTCCAATTCTTTATATTTTTCTAAAGATAAAGTAGTCTCCAAGACTGTTATATCTGTTTTTGTAAGAACGGCAACATTATATTTCTTAAACTTTCCTACAACTTCTATTTTAACACTATAACTATCTGGCAAAAAATCTGATGGTATTCCTGCGTAGATTGTGATCTTTTTTGATTCTCCTGAAAGTAAAGTAAAATTACTCTCTGAAAAATTTATCCAATGTGTATCTGGAAATCCCTCGTAAGAGTTTAAAACAATTATAGTGTCCATATCTGAAGTATTTGTCACTGTGATATTACCTATCGGAATTTTAACGCCTCTTGGAATCTCTGTTTCTGTAAAGTGAGAACTAACCTGAATACTATCTGCTTTTATTAACGGTATTAAAAACATTATCAAAACTATAAAAACTATTTTTTTCATGCTATTCATCTCATAAACAATCTAATATCCTTCCTCATAGTAGGATAATAATATATCTCTTCCTTCTCTTCTTTATCTACTACCTCTGGTATGATCTCATAAGTGACATTTGTATTATTATCTAAATCAGTGTGATGTGGGATAGGGGGGGTTGTAGGAGGCGAGGTTGGGGGTATTGGTGGAGGGGGTGGTGGTAATATGGGCTCATCTGCTTTTATTAAAGAATATGTATTTAAAACTACCAATATTCCTACTATAAATATTATACTAAACACTATTTTTTTACCGTTTTTTATTTTCATAAAGATCATCTCATATTATTTTTTCATGCTTGTTCACATCCAATAGTTTCTGTAGAGGTATATTCGGTATAAGAAGTTGAACTCGTGGGTGCTGTTATTCTAATATATAAAGTAAAGGTATCACTTGCTGCCAGACTACTTTTTAAAGTTACATATGTATCATATGCTGCTATCGTATTCCAATTAATATCATCTATAGACCATTTGATTACACATTGATCTGCATCTGCTGAAGCTCCACATGTCCATGTATTGCTTGAAACATCCGTGAATGTGCTGAATTTTATTAATATATTTTCCGTTACATTGCCCGTATTTTCTATTGTGCAGGAATGTGATACGGATTCTGTTCCTTTCTCTAAATATCCAATTGCAAAAGTCTCTGTAGCAGTAGATACTCCCAGAACCCCATATTTTATATCTATTGAGTGGCTTACATCTAAATTATGTCCAGTCCATGTCAATACACCAGAAGCATCTGTAGTTTCAGTAGCAGAATAACTACCCCCATCATAAATAGCGTATATTGTTGAAATTTCAAGTCCAGTGATCTCATAAACAACTGAAGTAGCATCTATATTGGTTGTAGACCATGAAGCTATAATGGCGTCTCCTATTGTATTATCTGGATCCCACACATCTATTGTGAATTTTGCTTCTCCTCCTGTGCAATTAGCTTGAAAGGTTTCCGAATCTGCACCGTTGTCTATCTCTAAATAATTTACATTTAAAGATATAGAATCAAAAGACCAAGGATCCCCCGAAACATCAAAATAGACATGCTGACCAGTTCCTACACTATTAAAATCCACACCGTGATAAATATTAATACCTCTAAGAATTGGAAGAAAGAACAGAGTGAGAATTAAAAGAGAAGATATGTGCTTCTTCATAGTTTCTTTGTCTCTTCTATCTCAAGTGCTTCAACTTCTCTTGGTTTGAACTCGATGGGATTCTTTGTTGCTGTCACAAAATCCAATTCCTTTAGTAATGTGTACATAATTGATTTAAGATTACTTTGAATAGAACTACCAAAATCATCATGTATATTAAAAACTTTTGAATTTCGTTTACCATTCTCTTCCCATCGAATGTCTATTTCACCATCATCAGGTCTGAACGCTATCAAACGAACATCTATTTCACTTAGATTTATCGTCTTGCTCACTTTTACTTTCATCCTTTTTCACCTCTTCTTTTTTCATTTCTTGTTTTAATGTTTGCAACTCATTCAATCTATTCCGAATAACTGTTTCCTGTTCTTTGAGTTGCTTTAAATTTTCCTCAAGTATGTGACTTTGAGCACATACATCTTTTAACTGTCCTGTTAATAACTTTTCTCTCTCATCTATTTTCATATTTTTCACCTCACTAATATATATGCCAATTCGAACCATCTGAATAAAATTTGTAAGCTCCATAATTGTACATTAGACTTACTGTTGCATTTCCATCAATTGTCTCTGCTCCCTCAGTAGCTATTGTAACAACATTTGTGGCAGCATTTCCCGACTCATCCTTCATTATTATTATCCTACCAGCTATACAATCTGCTGTTGCCAGAGTAACTGTAAAAGCACCACCACTCGTATCACATCCAACAATCATTTCTCCTCCCGTTGTATGATTTGCAGATACTGCTACTCTTTCGAACACTTGATTATAAAGTAAATTATTGTTGAGGTCAAGATTTGCATTGAGAATGTCTATATCTACAGTGTCCGCGTTCCCCTGTACATCCAATCTGGATACAAGAGAACTTGCAGCATTTAATGTTTTGAGCGATATACTACCTGCACTTTGTACTCTTCCAATCGTAGTTGCTCCAGCAAAAGTTAAAGCAGTTCTGTTAAGATAAGCATACTCTCCAGCATCTGTTCCAAAAACTCTAAGGACATGCGCTTCAGTACCATCAACACCTACATTTATATCATCATGAATAACAATAGGATTTCCTCCACCGTCTATTGAGGCGACATCATCAAGATTTCTATTATTAACATTCAAATCTACGCCATCAAGTTTCAATTCGGTAGCAGACAGAGATAACTCAGTAACTCCTCCTATTTGGAACAAAAACTTATTTTCAGATATATCATACAGAAGTTGATCTCCAGTATCAAATTGAAGTATAGGATCTGTTCCATCTTCCCATAGGTATGAATTTGCTAAGTTCGTCTTATCCAAGTACAACTTTACAGAATCCAAATCCCATTCATCACTTGCAACTTTCGGATCAGCCATCAAATCTGGTAACAATTTCATTATAATTGGTATGCTCACGCCTGCTATCAACATTTTTTTAAGCAATTCTCTTCTTTTACTATTTTCAATTGTCATGTATACCCCTTCTTTTCAATCTTTTTAAAGTTATCGTTCCTTCAAATAACATATATAAAGGTATGAACATTAGAAACATTGAAAAAATATCGGGGGGTGTTAAAATTGCTGAAACAAGAAGAAACAGCACCGCAATATATTTTCTGTAAACACCCATCTGATCTACTGTAATAATATTAAAACTATCAAGATTCCATATTACTATTGGTGTGTTGAATATAATAACAACTCCTATTAAAATTAAGAGTATATAATCGAGTAATGCTGGGAATGAAATAGTTTTCTCAACGAATGACAAGGTGTAGTAGGTATATAATGTTTTGAGTGATAGTGGTAACAAGATTTTATATGCAAATATAATTCCCCCATATGATAATAAAAGTGAAGGAATGAATATGTGAACTATAAGTTTCTTTTCTTTATTTGATAATGCGGGAGAAATATAGTTATATACAAAAATAAAGAGAATTGGTAGAGAAAGAATTATTGCGAGCACCACAGCAATTTTTATAGTGCCTAAAAAAACATCGTAAGGTGCGATCATAAATATATTAACATTACTAGGTAATAAAGCTTGGATATATCCTATAATCTTTTCAGAGTAATAAAAAAGGAATATTGTAAGAATACTCACAATAATCCCTATACATAAAAAAAGTTTTTTGAGCTGTTTTAACTCATTCTGAAGCATGTTATCACTTTATTAATCTTCTTTTTCAGCTTTTTTCATTTCCTTTTTGAATTTGCCTATGGATCTTCCCCATTCTACGAGTTTTCCTGATCCAAATAGGAGCAAAAGTACTACAGCTATTGCAATTATTCCAGTCTCTCCTAAACCTATCATGTTATCACCTCTTTTTCAGTATTTAAATAGTTTTCCATAGAAACTTTTATAAAGTCTCATTTTAAATAAGTATTATATGCCAATGGCAAAGAAATTACTCACGGCTTTGATATTTTTAGGTATAGTTTTGCCTATCCTTTTGAGTAGTGTTGAAGATTCCATTTTAATTACTGTCTATGTCGGTGATTTCTGTGATTCTACTGTAGTTTCTGCACCGACAAAAGCTTTACCTCGTCATGATTTCTATGTAAACTGTGTAGTATCTTCCAATGCCGATATTTCTGATGTAAATGCCACTTTAAACTGCGATGATTCGTGGGTTTTTCCTTTTACAGAGTATCCTCAGTTGGTAAATATAGGAAATATGGCTGAAGACGAATCCGTAACTGTAAGGTGGATGCTCGTTACTCCAGATGAAGATGATGATTATACTTTATCCGTTACGGTAACTTGGGGTGCAGAGAGTTATACCACCGATGAAGTTACAATACAAGTAGATGATGATATTTACGGTCTTGAAACGACTTCTACTGATATTTCTGATGATCTATATGCTTACACTGATAAGACATACTCAACACAGATAACAACTGTTAATCAAAACTCAATTATATACCTTCGTGCAGATAGTCTTACTGATAACTCTTATCTTGATGGATATTTTCATATAGTATATGATGGGGAAACTTATGATACTATTGTGGATACGATTCATAAAGAGTGTGCAATTATTAATACTGATCTTTGTGTAGAAATAGATCTTTCTAAAGTAGATGGTGGTAAATTAAGAGAAAATGGATCGTATTATATTCATATGAGTGCTAAAGATAATTTAACAGTTGATTCTACTCGTATTTATGGTACTACTCAAACTTTTACTTATAGTGTAGAAGTAGGACATGAAAGGATACCTGAAACAACTGTTCCTCCAACAATACCTCCCACAACGGAAGTACCTGCTCAAGCAGGATTTAATCCTTTATTTTTACTCTTGGGTCTATTTGTTATTATATTGGGTGTTGCAGTCGGTGAATTCTCTTAGGTAATTGACATGTATCTGATTCTCTGTCTTGCTTCCTCTAAAGTAAACGCAGTTTCCTCAAATGTTTTACTATTATATGTATAATCGAGATCGTTATATTTTAGTTCTATCTCTATCGTTTTGTCTTTACTCCAATCAACAATATATTCTGTTAATCCCAATGGTTGTTTTTCTCCTTCTTCCCAATCTAATCTTCCAGTCTCTAATCCTATATTATTCTCTCTAAATATGTCTATAAGTTCTCTTAAAATTGTAGGAGTTACTATTTTCCTATCTGCATGTAATGTTAGAATTATTTCCAAATTCCTCTCTGTTTCTCTATCTATCTGCACTTTTGTTGGTTTGGTTGTGAAAATTATTGATCTCGTTATTTTTTCTATGTATTTTCCTTTTTCTTCTAAAAGTTTTTCATACTCTTTTTTCTTTCTTATGTAAACTTTATAATCTCTACTGTACTTATCTATCATTCTATATCTTAATTTCTCGTCTCTTGTTAGTTTTATTTTCTTTTTAAGACTTTGTAAGTCTCTATTTCTCCTTCTAACATCGTTATAAATATATCTTAGTTTTTTAATTAGAATGTTATATTCAGTTTCTCTTCTTATCTTTGGTCTTTTTACTTCTTTTGGTGGTTTTGGAATTGTTTCAACTCTGACTTCTCTGAGTTTAACTACTTTCTTTCTTATTTTTTTTCTTTGGATTTTCTTCCTCTTTTTGTATCTTTCACTTAAAGTCGTCATTTCACATCAGCACCTTTAGAGCAATCATTGATAAAATTATAAGAGTTCCGATTAGTATAATGGCTATTTTACAGAAGATTGTAATTCCTTTCTCAATATAATCTGTTGGGGGGTTGTAAGGTTCTGTTTCATAGCCTAAACTTCTCAGAATCAAATCTTGCCTTTCCATCATTCTATTTATTTTTCTGTCTATGACTTTCTCTTTTTTTGAAGGATAAATTTGTTCTGCTACTATAACTGCAAGAACATCTTTTAAAAACCCCATATTATCACCTTAAATATATTTTTCCATTCACTGATTTTATTAATCCCTCTTGCTCTAATTCTTTTAAAGCTTCCTCTACTTTTTCATAAGAAAATTTTCTGTTATAGTCTATTACTCTTTTTTCTTTAAATCCTTTGTCTTTTGCAACACTAAGAGGATTCTTTAAGTTATTATATACCTTTCTCGCTACCTCTGAAAGTTGTTTTTTACTATTACTAATTTTTATCTTTGCACCTTCTTTTTCCAATTCTTTTAAACACTTTAATAGTTTTAAGTCTTGTTCCTTTGTAGTATTTTCTATATATACCCATTTTTCATTCATTCTTAATCACCTCTTGTTATCTTTCTTGTAATTAAAAACAATCCTACTATGGATACTTCGATAATTCCTCCAAAAAAGTCGTTGAATGCTCGTCGTGAACAGGAAAAAACTAATTTCCCTTTTATCTGTTCTCCACTAATTGCAAAATCTCTATGTGCATTACCGTCTCCTTTACAGTAATACCTTCCATAAGATACATTCAGTAATCTATGTCCTACTAATTCTGTTCCATCGTCGAAAAGAATGACATCTCCTACTTCTATCTCCTTTGTCATTTTATATACTCTTATTCCGTTTAATGGTAATGTAGGTTGCATACTTTCTCCGTTTGCTGTTGAGATAAAGTAGTACTGTGGTAAAAAACTCCATAGAAAAGGAATTAGTATTATTAGTGTTGCCGTTACCGTTATTACACAGAGTTTTAAGAATCTTTTTAAGTTCATCTTTTCACTCCTCATATATCTTATCTATTTTTTTGATTAATTTTTTCCAATTATAATACTTTTCTACTCTCTCTCTTGCTCTATCGCCCTTAGTACCATCTAATGCTTGTTTTGTTTTGCCAATTAAATCGTTAAGATCGTTTGTTTGGTATAAGTATCCATATTTCTCATTATGCACTACTTCCTTACATCCTGTATGTGCTGGAACTACTACCTCTTTTCCCAAGGTCATAGCTTCAAGTAATACCGTTGGAAGACCTTCTCTCCTGCTTGTCATAACAAAAACCTTACATGCTGAAAGAGCATTGAGTAAATCATGATGAGATATTTGAGGTATAACAATTAAATTCTTTGGTGTAGAAACATCGTATTTTTTACTACCTATCATTACAAAAGTAGTTTCTGGAATTTTTGTTGCTAATTCTATAAAGAGTTTTGGATTTTTAATTGGTGTGTTATCTCCTATATATAGAACGAAATCTTTTATCTTATATTTTTTGAAAAATTGTTCTGAATCTGCTTTTGAACATTCTCCTATGTCCACCGCATTGGGTATCACTATTGTATCTATTGAGTATTTTTCATATAG